>WBZS01000237.1_pt1 | contig 93871 bp, 79 predicted proteins | sample 5204201 | NCBI WGS metagenome assembly WBZS01 (sample SAMN12344357, study PRJNA552823) | activated sludge metagenome | biome: Activated sludge suspended growth; feature: Nitrification reactor; material: Wastewater; isolation source: activated sludge from nitrification reactor of wastewater...
TCCCACCCGGCTAACTACGGCCTCAACGGACCAAGGAAGAAACGGCGTCACCGGACAGCCGCACGACCCCATTCTCAGCCTCGAAGAGGCGCCCCACCAGGGCACCCAGGCTAACTAGTTCAGGCCTGCCGTCGACGGGAGGCCTGAATTAGTTAGGGAGGGGTTTACGGTCGGCCAGTCCAGGCGGGCGGACGATTCCGGCGGACGGGACCAAGCCGTCCGGACGGAGATGGTTGACTCGGGGTATGAAGGTCAACCTCGTGCTCGGTGCCGGCGGGGCTCGCGGATTCGCCCACGTCGGGGTCATCCAGGAGTTGCACGCCCGCGGTCACGAGGTGGTCGGTGTGGCCGGCACCTCGATGGGAGCCCTGGTCGGCGGGGTGCTCGCCGCCGGCGGCCTGGACGGCTTCACCGACTGGGTCCGGGCGCTGACCCGCACCGACATCGTCCGGCTCACCGACCTGACCCTGGGCGCACCCGGCTTGATCCGACTGCAACGAGTGATGCGCGAACTCCACCGCTTCATCGGCGACGTGCGCATCGAAGAACTGCCGATCCCCTACACCGCGGTGGCCACCGACATCGATTCCGAGCGCGAGGTGTGGTTCCGGCACGGCCCGCTGGTGGCGGCGATGCGGGCGTCCATCGCGATTCCCGCGGTGTTCACCCCGGTCCGGATCGGCGAGCGGCTGCTGGTCGACGGCGGCCTGCTGAACCCGCTGCCGATGGCGCCGGCGATGGACATGCCGGGCGAGGCCAGCGTCGGGGTCTCCCTGTTCGGACGGCGTCCGGGCTTGCAGATGGGGCAGCCCAGCAAGGAATCCTCGGACGAGGCCAGCGCCGACAACACCGACATCGCCACGGACGCCGGCGAGCCGCCGTGGACGGCCCGGCTGGCCCATTCGGTGGCCGAATCGTGGCCGGTGCGAAACCTCAACAAGATGCTCACCCCGGCGCCCCCGCCGCCGAAAGCGTTCGAGGACTGGCCCGCGGACGTCAACCTGGCCGAACTGCTCGGCCGCTCCCTCGACATCATGCAGGGCCGCATCGAGATCGCCCGCACCGTGCTGAACACGCCCGAGGTGCTGGTCTGGGTGCCGATGGACGCCTGTAGCGTGCTCGATTTCCACCGCGCGGAAGAGATGATCGAATTGGGACGCAAGGTCGCCATCGCGGAGTTCGATCGGATGGGCCTATGACCGACACCCTCAACAATCGGAACTCTCTCAACAATCGGAGTACACAGATGCACGACGTCCGGCTGGTCGCCTCGGACATGGACCACACCCTGCTCGACGAGCAGGGCGAACTACCCCCCGACATCGACAGCTACGTCAGTCGGCTGCATGCGGCCGGCATCACCTTCGTCGCGGCCAGTGGGCGTCCGCTCAACCGGCTGAAGCAGATGTTCCCGCCCCGGCCCGGAATCGCCTACATCGGCAACAACGGCGGCACCGTGAGCTACGGCGACACCATCTTGTTCCAGAGCCTGCTGAGCCCGCAGAGCTATCGGGCGATGGCGGAACTCACCCTGCGCGACACACCGGGGGTGCCGGTCGCCTGCAGCCCGGAGGCTGCCTATGTGTGGGCTGAACACGTCGAACACGAGGAGTACCTGACCCGGTTCAATCCGCGGATCGTCTACATCGACAATTTCGACGAGCTGGACGCCGCGATCGACAAATTCAGCGTCTACCTGCCGCACGGCGAGAGCATCCGCTACTTCGAGCAGATCTTCCACCCGATCTACGCCGACGAGTTCTCGGTGACGACAGGCAGCCCCCTGTGGGTGGACCTGATGAATCCGGGCGTCCACAAGGGCCATGGACTCCGCGTCCTGGCCGAGCACCTGGGTCTGGGTAGACATCAACTGATGGCCTTCGGCGACGCCTACAACGATCTGGAGATGCTGGACGAGGCGGAGCACAGCTACGCGGTCCGCAACGCCCACGAGACGGTGCGGCGTCGGGCCCGATTCATCGCGGAGTCGAACGCCGACGACGGCGTGCTCCGGGTGATCCGGCGACTGCTGGCCGACCGCGAGGGCTGATCTGCCCCGAGCCGGTCGCAACTGTCGGCGCGGTGGGTAAGGATGGGACGTAGCCCGAAGTGAGCAGAGGAGCATCATGACTGTCAGGAAGAACAAGGACCGCGGCAAGGAGCCCTACGTTCTCGACATCGAGAAGCGAACCACCGACAACAACAACTTCCGCACCACGTTGTGGACCGGCAAGCATCTGCAGCTCACCGTGATGTCCATTCCGGTCGGTGGCGACATCGGGCTCGAGGTCCATCCCGACAACGACCAGTTCCTCCGTCTCGAGCAGGGCAAGGGCCTGGTCGAGATGGGTCCCAAGAAGAGCGACCTCAGCTTCCGCAAAGAGGTCGAGGACGACTGGGCGATCCTGGTGCCCGCCGGCACCTGGCACAACGTCACCAACATCGGCGAGGAGCCGATGAAGGTGTACGCGCTGTACGGCCCGGCCGATCACGTCCCCGGCACGGTGCATCCCACCCAAGCCGACGCCGAGGCCGACCCGGACGAGGACTGACCCCGGGCGCCCAGCCGAGTACGACCGCGCAGCCGGCCGCCAGGCCGAGCAGCAGGGCCGTCGGACCGACCGCGGCCAACAACCAGGGCGCAGCCAGTGCCCCGGCCATCGCGGCCGCGACCAGTGCGGCGTCCGCGATGCCGAGCGCGAGGGCGGTGTAGGCGGCGGGAGCGCCGTCCTGCAGCATCCGGGTGGTCCGGCATTCGACCAGGGTCAATCCGGCGCCCAGCAGTGCCAACGGCACCACGGCCGCCGCCCAGGTCGGGCTGATCGTCACCGCCACCAGGGGCAGCACCACCACCAGGTGGGCAACCAGTCGCGGCGTCAGGCGTCCGGTCAGCCGGATCAGAACGGGTGCGGTCAGCGAGGCGAACCCCAGCGCCGCGGTCAGCGCGCCGAACTCGGCGACGCCGGCGTCCCAGTGCGTCTCGGCGATGCGCAGCAACACGACCCCGAGCACCCCGAGCACGGCGTTCAACATCATCACCGTGCCGATGGCGCGCCGGACGATGCGGACGCCGAGCACCTGGCGCAGACCGGCATGGAGTCGCAGGGGCCGTCCGGACGGTCCCTGCTCGTCCACCCGGCGCGGCAACACGAGCACCGCCACCACCATCAACGGCAGGCAGCCCACGGCCGACCAGGTGGGTCCGGCCATCAACAGCAAACCGCCGAGCGCGGGGCCCACGACGAACCCGCTGACCTCCCAGGTGACCAGCAGGTTGGTGTCATGCTCGGGTCGCTGCGACAGGTGCGGCAGCAACGCGACCAGGCTCGGGAACGCCGGAACCCCCGCCGCGACGACGAGCGTCGCGGCCGCCAGCGCCGGCCACACCAACCCCTGCGACAGCAACACGGCAAGAGCCATCACCAGCGCCAGCCGGACGCCGGCCGACAGTCGGACGGCCCGCAGCCGTCCGATCCGGTCGCCGAGGCCGCCCAGGAAGGCCGACAACAGCACGCAGGGCGCGAACCGCGCAGCCCCGGCGAGCCCGATCAGCGCCGGATCGTCGGTGACCTGCCAGATGGCGGCCAGCAGCGCGGGCCAGGGCAGCGCCGCCGCGGTCGCGGCGAAGGCGTGGTAGGCGATCAGGCGTCCCGCCTGGGGCCGGCAGCCGGCGTCCGCAGGCGCGGATGTGCGAGTCATGGCGTCCTCTCCGTCGACAAGAGGAGTCGGACGGACCGGACGTGATGCAGCGGCGTGCGCCGCTCGGCTGACTCAGGGCCAGGGATTGGCGACGCAACCGCGCAGATTCGCGCTCTGCTGCATCATCACCGGCGCCTTTTTGCCCTTGCCGGCACAACTCGTGCTGGCCTTGCCCAGCAGCTGGCCGACGGCGTGGTTGATCAGGTAGACGCGGTACCCGGCGGCATCGCCGGCGTAGCCGGGTGCTCCGGACCGCCACCGCTCGGCGTTGACGACCACGGTGTTGCCCTTCGTGCAGGTGTAGGCCACGTCAGCGCTCGAACCGCATAGCTCGGCGGCGGTCGTCCCGCTCGCCAGATAGAGCTGCGTCGTCGCCTTCGATTTGCCCACCAGCGCGAATCGGACGTCGCCGGTGCCGGTCCAGCTGCGCGGGTCGTTGAGCACGTCCGCGACGGTCGAGGCGACGGTGTCGGCCTTCAGCTTCGTGCTGGTTTCGACGGCCACCGCATACGAGTACAGCTTGCCCTGCGAGCCGGCCGCGGACGCCGTCACGCTCGCCCAACCGAAATCGCCGGACGCCTTCATGGTGCCGCTGGGGGAACTGGACGGGCTGCCGGTCGGAGTGGCCGAGACCGAGGTGGTGGCGGTGCCGCTCGGGCTCGCCGACGGACGGGTGAACCGGGTGCCGGTCGGCGAGGGAACCGCCACGGTGGGCTCACCGGCTCGCTCCACGGGCGCGGACATTGCCTGGATGCCGGCCACGACTGCGACCAAGACCGCCACCGCCGCCCCGATCAGCGCGATCCGCCCCCATTTCGGCGCCATCCGTCTGCCCTCAGGTCGATCCACCGGTTCACCCTAGACGATCCGCTCCGCAGCCCCGGCCACCCCGGGCGCTGCCGGCCCGCGTCGGTGGGTGCGAACCTCCGAACGCTCGCCGAACTGCTTCGGGCTCGTCGAATTCAGCGAGCGCCAGATAGTACGGCGAGCGCTGGGTGTGTCCGGACGCGGACGCAACAAAACAGCGAGGCGGGGAGATCCCCGCCTCGCTGCAGCGTGTATTGCCTGGCTCAGGCGGCGGCGACGACGTCCACGTTGATGTGGGCGACAACGCCGCTGGTCAGCTTCAGGCCGACGGTGTGGGTGCCGACGGACTTGATCGGCTTGGCGATCTCGACCGAGCGCTTGTCGACGGCGGGGCCACCGGCCTTCTTCACCGCGAGCACGATGTCGGCCGGGGTGACAGCGCCGAACAGCTTGCCGTTCTCGCCGGCGTTGGCCGGCAGCGAAACAGCGAGTTCTTCGAGCTGGCCGCGGATCTGGATGGCGTGCTCGACGTTGCGGATCTCACGGGCGTCACGGGCCCGCTTGATGCCCTCGATCTGCTTCTCGGCGCCCTTGGTCCACTTGATCGCGAAACCGCGGGGCAGCAGGTAGTTACGGCCGTAGCCGTCCTTCACCTCGACGATCTCGCCGGGGATGCCGAGGTGATCGACGGCAGCGGTCAGAATGAGCTTCATGCTGGCGTTCCTCCTTCTCAGCGGGCGGTCGAGGCGTACGGCAGCAGGGCCAGCTCACGCGCGTTCTTGACGGCGATCGCAACCTTGCGCTGCTCCTGGACGGACAGGCCGGTCACCCGGCGGGCGCGGATCTTGCCGCGCTCGGAGATGAACTTCCGCAGGGTCGCGGTGTCCTTGTAGTCGATGTGGCCGATGCGCACGGACTTGGCCGGCGCGATCTTCTTCTTGTTCACAGGCTTGCGCTGCGACTGGGCCATTATGGTGCTCCCTTTCAGTGAGCCCGGCCGAGGCCGGAATGACGTGAATGAGTGGGACGCGCCGCCGATCGGGCGGGCGTCGATCAGAACGGTGGCTCTTCGCTCTGGGCCTGAGCCCACGGGTCGTTGCCGGACGAGCGGTTGTTGTTGTTGCCGCCACCGCCGGACGACCACGAGTCGGAACCGCCGGCGTTACCGCCACCGGAGTTGCCCCCGCCGGAGTAGCCGCCACCACCGGAGTAGTTGCCGCCACCGCCACCCGAGTTCCGGGTGACCTTGGCTGAGGCGTACCGCAGCGACGGACCGATCTCTTCGACCTCGACCTCGAACACGGTGCGCCGCTCGCCCTCACGGGTTTCGTACGAGCGCGACTTCAGCCGGCCCTGGACGACCACCCGCATGCCCTTGGTCAGCGACTCGGCGACGTTCTCGGCCGCCTGCCGCCACACCGAGCAGTTGAGGAACATCGCGTCGCCGTCGCGCCACTCTCCGGACTGACGATCAAACGTCCGCGGAGTGGAGGCCACGGTGAAGTTGGCCACCGCCGCACCGGACGGCGTGAAGCGCAGTTCGGGATCGGCAGTCAGGTTGCCGACCAGGGTGATTTGGGTTTCGCCTGCCATGAGTGTGTCTTTCGATCGAGGTGCTGAGTCACTCAGAGCCTGTCAGCTGCCGCTGACAGAACTTCTTAGCGGGTATCGGGCCGGATGATCTTGGTCCGCATGATCTGCTCGTTCAGGGTGAACTGGCGGTCCAGCTCCTTCACGACGGCAGGCTCAGCGGTGAGATTGATGACGGCGTAGATGCCTTCGGACTTCTTGCGAATGTCGTAGGCAAGCCGGCGACGGCCCCAGATGTCCAGGTTGTCGACGGTGCCACCGGCCTTGGTCAGGCCCGCGAGCGGCTTCTCCAACAGGCCGTTCACCTGACGGTCGTCCACATCGGGATCGATGATCACCATGACTTCGTATTGACGCATACGCGAACTCCACCTCCTCTGGTCTCGAGCGGCCATGAGCATTTCCCATGGCAGGAGGGCGTGTGCAAATGGTGCCGGAAGGCACCAAGAACCAACCTTAGCGGCCGGACGCCGCCGGCGGCGAATCACAGGGCGGACGGCGGTAGAAGTGGTACGAAAAGAACCGTCCCCACGGTCACCGGGGACGGTTCTTTCGGTCACCGGGGACGGTTCTCTTGGTCACCGGGGACGGTTCTCTTGGTCACCCCAGCCGTCACGGAGCCATCGGCCCGACCCTCCGCCGAAAATCTGTCACTGCGCGCCGTTAGGCTCGGGGACCATGATCGCGATGGGCGCACACGTCGACTCCACCGACCCGATCGCCGAGGCGAAGGCGCGCGGGGCACGGCTCAGCCAGTTCTTCCTCGGCGACCCTCAGGGCTGGAAGGGCCCGCAGGTCGCCTACGCGGGCGGCGCGGCCGCGCTCAAGGCGGACGCCGAAGCGGCGGGCATCGCGCTCTACGTGCACGCGCCGTACGTGCTCAACGTGGCCAGCATGAACAACCGGATCCGGATCCCGTCCCGCCAGCAACTGCAGAAACAGCTCAACGCCGCTGCCGAGATCGGGGCCGCGGGGGTGATCGTGCACGGCGGCCACCTCACCGCCAAGGACGATCCCGAGGCCGGTTTCACCAACTGGTTCAAGGCGGTCGACGGCCTCGACATCGAGGTTCCGCTGCTGATCGAGAACACCGCCGGCGGCACCAAGGCGATGGCCAGGCACCTGGAGAGCATCGACCGGCTCTGGGCGGCCATCGGCGCGTCCGCCAACGCCGACAAGGTCGGCTTCTGCCTCGACACCTGTCATGCCCACGCCGGCGGCAACGAACTGCTCGGCCTGGCCGACCGGCTCCGCGCCATCACCGGCCGGATCGACCTGATCCACGCCAACGACTCCCGCGACGCCTTCGACTCCGGCGCCGACCGGCATGCCAACTGGGGTACCGGGCAGTGCGACCCCGAAGGCGTTCGCGACGTGATCCGCTCGGCAAAGGCGCCCGTGGTGGTCGAGACCCCCGGCGACGTCGCCGAACATCGCGCCGACCTGGCCTGGCTGGCCGAAGGACTCTGATCCCGTCCGGATCATTCTGGACGCTCGTTGGTCGAGGCCACATCCTTGGCCTCCAGATAGGCCACCACCGCGCGGGTGACCTCGCGCCGCACCACCGGGTCGGCGGCCATCTCTGCCATCGCACCATGCACCAGCAGGTGCGCGATCCGAGCCGCCTCCTCGGCCTCGCCGCGGTCCAGGTGCGGCATCCACAGAACAAGAAGGTCGGCGCTCCGCTCGCCCAGCGCCGCCTTCGCCGCAGCGATGGGCGCCAGCGCGGCCTCCGGGAGTGCGGCACGCCCGAACAGTTCCGGAAAGGCGGGACGCTCGACGGCGAACCTGACCAGCGGATCGAGCACCCGCTCCACCAGTTCGGGAAGCGACACCCGGGCCGGGTCGAGATCGGCGAGCGCGGCGCCTTGGGCTTCCTCCAGTTCGGACGCGAGCCGCTCGCCGAGCGCGGCCGCGATGGCCGCCTTGTCGGCAAAGAACTGATAGAGCGAACCGGGTGAGATGCCCGCCTGTGCGGCGATCGCGTTCGTCGTCGCACGCTCGTAGCCGACCCGCGCGAACACGATCGCCGCGGCGTCCAGGATCTGCGCCATCCGGGCCACCCCGCGCGCCGTCCGCGCCACCGCCCGCGTCATGACCGCATCGTAGGACACCATTGCCAAATACGAGCGATCACTCGTATCGTGATTTACGAGCAAATACTCGCAAGTGGAGGTCAGAGCATGAGTCACGTCACCCGTCGCCTCGGTCCGCTGCAGGTCAGCCCGCTGGGCCTGGGTTGCATGGGTATGAGCACCGCCTACGGTCGTCCGGACGAGGCGTCGTCGAAGGCCACCCTGCAGCGGGCGGTGGAACGCGGCGTCACGTTGTTCGACACCGCCGACATGTACGGACGCGGCGCCAACGAGAAGCTGCTCGGGCGCCATCTGCGCGATGTCCGCGACGAGATCGTGCTGGCCACCAAGACGGGCATCCTGACCATGCCCGGGCTGGGCCTTCCGATCGGGCTGGACGCCTCACCGGCCCGCATCGCCCGCGCCGCGGACGCGTCCCTGCGACGTCTGCGCACTGAGGTGATCGACCTCTACTACCTGCATCGGGTCGATCCGCGGGTGCCGATCGAGGAGAGCATCGGCGCCATGGCCGAACTGGTCGACGCCGGGAAGGTCCGTGCCCTCGGCGTCTCCGAGGTGACCGCCGACGAGTTGCGGCGCGCCCACGCCGAGCACCCGCTCGCCGCCGTCCAGCAGGAGTGGTCGCTGTTCTCGCGCGATCCCGAACGGGATGTCGTCCCGATCGCGCACGAACTCGGCATCGGTATCGTCGCCTACTCGCCACTGGGCCGGGGCATGCTCACCGGGTCGCCCGCCGCCACCACCCAGATCGGCCTGGTCGACTACCGACGGCTGTTGCCGCGCTGGAATCGCCGCAATCTGGCCCAGAACCTGGCCCAGGTGCAGGTCGTCGGCGAGGTCGCGGACGAGGTGGGCGCCCGCCCCGCGCAGGTGGCCCTCGCCTGGCTGCTCGGCCACGACCCCGATGTCATCCCGATCCCGGGCACCAAGCGACCGGCCTATCTGGACGAGAACCTCGCCGCCCTCGATCTCACGCTCAGCGCCGACCAGCGCGACCGGCTGGACGCCCTGCGGGCGGCCGGGTACCGCTACCGCTCCGGGTCGGGGGTTCCTTCGCGCTGAGCGGCACGCCTGCGGCGCTTTCCTTCGTGCATCGCCGCCACCCGGGCGATCGGGATGGTGTGCCCTTCGGCGATCAACTCGGCGGGCGCCGGCTGCGGCGACGGCAGGGACTCCGCCCACGGGTCACCAGAACCGACCATCGCCGGGGCACTGCGAATCGTGAAATCGGCGGGGGTGACGGCAGCCAGATCGTCCCACGCCACGGGGAAGGACACCGGCGTCCCGGGCCGCACCCGCGGGCTGTAGGCGCCGGCCAGCGAAGCACCACCGGACCGGGTGGCGTCGACGAACACCTTGCCGCCGCGATCCGCCTTCAGGAAGGCGGTCGTCACCACCTCGGGCGCCAACCGCTCGGCGCGAGCCGCGACCGCCCGGGTCGCGGCGGCCGCGTCGGGCAGGTCGATGTCACGCACCGGAACGATGACGTGCACCCCCTTCGATCCGGACGTCTTCGCTGCCCCGGTCAGCCCGGCATCCGCAAGCGCTTGCCGAACCAGCAGCGCCGCCCGAATCACCGCATCGAAGCCACTGCCCTCCGGCGGATCGAGATCGAGCACCAGGTGGGTGACCCGTCCGGCCAGGATGTCGGTGCGCTCACCACGATGAGGCAGCATCACCGTCGGGTGGTACTCGACCGCGCGCTGATTGGCCAGCCACAACAAGGTGCGCCGATCGTCACAGAGCGGGTAGCGAACCTCCCGATGCCCGGCCTGCGACCACACGATCGTGCTGCGCACGTAGTCAGGAGCGTAGCCCGGCAGGTTCTTCTGCATGAACGGCTGCTGCCCCGGGCGAACCCTGATCACGGACAGCGGCCGTCCGGCGAGTTCGCGCAGGATTGGTTCGGCAACGACGTCCAGGTAGTCGATCAGTTCCCGCTTGGACGCCTGGGCGCCGCCGAACAGCGGCTGATCCAGGTTGGTCAGCTCAACCCCGTCGCGTACCTCGACCTGCCGCGCGCGTGCCATTGACCCAGCCTGCCACCGGTGGGCCCGAGAAGCGCGCCCAGTGGACGAAACGGGCCGCAGACAGGCACGTCGTTGCGGCGTTAGCCTGTGGCCCGTGACTCGAAGCATCTACGTCGCGGCCCCCGAAGGCCAGACCGGCAAATCCGTCATCGCCCTAGGACTCCTCGACACGCTGCTGCGTGAGGTCGAGTCCGTCGGCGTGTTCCGTCCACTGGTCAGCGCCGGCCAGCACGACGACATCCTGGAGATGTTGCTCGGCCTGCCGGGGATCGAACTCGCCTACGACGACGCCATCGGCATCAGCTATGACGAGATGCGGGCCGATCACGAGAGCGCGCTGACCACCATCGTGGAGAAGTTCGGCCGGATCAGTCCCCGGTTCGACGCCATCGTGGTGCTCGGCTCCGACTACGCCGACGTCACCAGCCCGACCGAATTGGCATTCAACGCCGAGATCGCGGCCAACCTGAACGCCGCACTGCTGCTGGTGGTCAACGGCTACGGGCGCGACGTCCGCGAGATCCGGGACGCGGCCGAGTCGGCCCTCAGCGAGTTCACCGCGCATCACGTGCAGACCATCGGCGTGATCGCCAACCGGGTCGATCCGGAGATCCTCGACCAGACCTCCGAGGCGCTGCGGCAACTCACCCATCTGGTGGTGGCCGCGCTGCCGGCCGAGCCGCTGCTGGTCGCCCCGACGCTGCGTGCCCAGTTCGAGGCGGTCGGCGCGACCCAGGTGCTGGGCAATCCCGATCTGCTCGACCGCGAATCGCAGGACGCCATCGTCGCCGCGATGACCCTGCCGAACGTGCTCTCCCGGCTGGTCACCGAAGCCACCGTGCTGATGCCCGGCGACCGCTCCGGCGACCTGCTGCCCGGCCTGATCCTGGCCCACCAGTCCGGTTCGTTCCCGCAGCTCACCGGCATCATCCTGACCGGTGGCTACCCGATCCCCGAGAACGTGGTGAAGCTGTTCGACGGCATGCACCTCGATCTGCCGATCGGCATGACCGACCAGGGCACCTACACGACCGCGCGCGACGTCTTCCAGACCCGGGGACATTTCACCTCCTCGCCGCGCAAGGCAGAGACAGCCCGCCGGATCTTCGCCGAGCAGGTCGATTCGGCCGAGCTGATCAAGGCGCTCGAGGTGCCCCCGTCGCAGGTCATCACCCCGCTGATGTTCGGCTACCAGCTGAACGAGTTGGCCCGCCGCGACCGCCGCAAGATCGTGATGCCCGAGGCTTCCGACGACCGCATCCTCGAATCGGCCGCCATCCTGTTGCAGCGCGGTGTCGCCGATCTGGTGCTGCTGGGCGATCCGGTGGAGATCAAGACCCGGGCCTCGGCGATGGGCTGGGTGCTGGACGGCGTCGAGATCGTCAACCCGACCGACGCCGACCTGGTCGAGCGGTTCGCGGCCGAGTACGCCACGGTGCGTGCGCACAAGGGCGTCACCATCGAGCAGGCGCGGGAGAAGATGAAGGACCTCTCCTACTTCGGCACGATGATGGTGCATCTCGGCATGGCGGACGGCATGGTGTCGGGCGCCATCAACACCACCGCCAACACGATTCGTCCGTCTCTGGAGTTCATCAAGACCAAGCCCGGCGTGAAGGTGGTGTCGGGCTCGTTCCTGATGTGCATGACCGACCGGGTGCATGTCTACGCCGACTGCGCGGTGAACCCCGACCCGACAGCCGAGCAGCTGGCCGACATCGCGATCAGCTCGGCCGAGACGGCGGTGGCCTTCGGCATCGAGCCCCGGGTCGCGATGCTCTCCTACTCCACCGGCAGCTCCGGTTTCGGCGCCGATGTCGACAAGGTGCGCCAGGCGACCGAGATCGTCCGCGAGCGGCGTCCGGATCTTGCGTTGGAGGGGCCGATCCAGTTCGACGCCGCCGTCGACCCGGACGTGGCCAAGACCAAGCTGCCCGACTCGCCGGTGGCCGGCAAAGCGACGGTGTTCATCTTCCCCGACCTGAACACCGGCAACAACACCTACAAGGCGGTGCAGCGGTCCTCGGGCGCGGTCGCGATCGGCCCGATCCTGCAGGGCCTGAAGAAGGCCGTCAACGACCTGTCCCGCGGGGCTCTGGTCGAGGACATCGTGAACACCGTGGTGATCACCGCCATCCAGGCCCAGACCCCAGCCAACTGACCGCCCCCGCCGAACCCCTAGGAGCCTTCCATGAGCACGCCCATTCTGCTGTTGAACGCCGGCTCGTCGTCGATCAAGTACCAGGTGATCGACGCCGACGACGAGAGCGTCCTGGCGTCCGGCCTGGTCCAGCGGATCGGGGACGAGTCGGGCACCATCGACCACACCGTCGGCGGCGAGACCTTCCATCAGGAGCGCGGCTTCCCCAACCACGGACGCGCGCTCAAGGTGATGGTGCAGCTGTTCGAGGAGAACGGGCCGAAGCTGGCCGACGTCGTCGCCGTGGGTCATCGGACGGTGCACGGCGGTGCGGCGTTCCGAGAGACCACCCTGGTCACCGACGAGATGCTGGACACCCTGCGGGAGCTGTCGCCGCTGGCACCGCTGCACAATCCGCCGGCCATCGCCGGCATCGAGGCCGCCCGCGCAGCCCTGCCCGACGTGCCGCACGTCGCCATCTTCGACACCGCCTTCTTCTCCAGCCTGCCGATCGAGGCCTACACCTACGCGCTGGCCAAGGACGTCGCCGAGGAGCACGGCATCCGTCGCTACGGCTTCCACGGCACCTCGCACAGCTACGTGTCGAAGAAGGTCGCCGACGTGCTCGGCCGGCCCTACTCGGAGCTGAACCAGATCGTCTGCCATCTCGGCAACGGCGCCTCGATCTCGGCGATCCGCGGCGGCGTCGCGGTGGACACCTCGATGGGGCTGACCCCGCTCGAGGGCCTGGTGATGGGCACCCGAAGCGGCGACGTCGACCCCGGGCTGCACGCCTATCTGGCCCGTCAGGTGGGGATGAGCATCGACGACATCGACACCCTGCTGAACAAGAAGTCCGGCGTGCTCGGCCTGTGCGGGGTGACCGACTGGCGCGACATCAACGACCTGATCGCGGAGGGCAACGCGGACGCCAAGCTCGCCTTCGACGTCTACGTGCACCGGCTGCTGCACTACATCGGCTCCTACCTCGCCGTGCTGGGCAGCCTGGACGCGATCACCTTCACCGCGGGTGTCGGCGAGAACAACCCGGCGCTGCGCAAGGCGATCATCGACCGGCTGGCGGGCTTCGGTTTCAGCCTGGACGACGAGGCGAACGCCGTCCGTTCCAAGGAGCCGCGGGTGGTCTCGACCGCCGACTCGAAGGTGGCGGTGCTGGTGGTACCGACCAACGAAGAGCTGGCGATGGCCCGCGAGACGAAGGCGACCGTCGGCGCCTGATACTCAGTCGCCGACCCCGGCCAGCACCGCGCGGACGCCGAGGTGGTCCGTGCCCGGGACCCGGAAGGTGTCGAAGCCCGTCGCGGTCAGATTCGGCGTCACCAGAACATGGTCGATGGCGATCAGCGGCGGGAAGCTCCGGTCTGCGGGCCAGGTGCGGACGAAGCCGGCGCCGGCGAGGTCGGCCGCACTGCGGAAACCGTCCGCGTAGAGGTCCTGCATGGTGAGGTGGTCGTCCACGGCGTTGAAGTCACCGGCCACGATCATCGGCATCGTGTCGCGGTGGGACGCCAGCCAGCCGCGCAGCTGCGCGGCGTCCTGGACCCATAGGCCGGGCCGACAGTACGGGTTGCACGGATGCACCGCCACCACCCGCACCCGCCCCAACTGCGGGGTACGGACGACGGCCGACCACTGCTGGAAGTTGCTCGGCGGGAGTGCCTCGGACGCCACGATCGGGTACTTGGAGAAGATCACCGTGTCGCTGCCGACCGCACTCTCGGAGCCGCCCGCCGGCGCCTGGTAGGGGAAGGCGGTGCGGAAGGCCCGGGGCAGCGAGGCGGCCCAGGCGGCGGGCGCTTCGACGAAGACCGCCACATCAGCGCCGGCCACCGCCTTCGCCGCCGCGGCCGGATCCGCCTGCACGGCGACGTTGATGCTGGTGACGGTCAGCGGCTCCGTGACCGCCGGACGCCGGTCGGCGACAAACGCGGGCCCCTCCCAGAGCACGGACGCCGCGAGGCCACCGGCACAGAGCAGGGCGAGCGGCACCACCATCGGCCGGCCCGGACTGCGATGACGCAATGCCCGCGCCGCCGCGATGCCGATCAGCAGCACCGCCGGCAGCCAGAAGATCAGCCCGTACGGAATGAAGGAGGCCAGCTTGGCCAGCTGCTCGGTCGAGGGTGGCACCACCCGAAGCCAGGTCGCGATGACGGCCGGCACGGCCACCAGCAGCCCGAGGACGACCAGCCAGCCCTGCCCTCGTGGCCGCCGCCGGGTCGCGAGGGACGGCGGCGTCGGGTCGGCAGCGGCCGGGGGCGTCGAAGTCACGGGGACAAGGGTGCCGGATCGAAGCAAGCCGGTTTCGTCGACCGAGCCGTATCGAGACGCCGGTGCCACCCGGCTTGGGCAGGCTCGGCCGGCGGGACTACAACAACTCGAACGCCGAGCCGTCCCGGGCGCTCAGTTGTCGCACGGCCGCCAACCCGCGACCGTTCAGCACCGCCGCCTCGCAGATGATGTGCAGCACCCGGCTGACGGCGGCCGCGGGGAGGCGCGGCTCGCGTTTCACCGCGAGGGCCAGATCCGAGGTGTGCACCACCAGTTCGACGGTGCGCGTCTCCAGATAGTCCGAGAATCGCATACCGCCCAGCAGGGTGGAGATCACCGGATCGCCTTCGGTTGCCGCGATGGCCGCGCGCAGCCGTCCGATCAGCGTCTCGACGACCTCGGCCGGTTCGTCGCCGAGATCGTGACCGGCGGCCACACCCCGCTCGGCAACCGCGTCGTGGATCGACCGGTCGACCAGGTAGCCGGCCGCGAGGTACTCCGCAGCGGACCTCAACTCGAGTTCCGTCGCAGGCTTGTTCAGATAGTCGTGGGCGGTGATCACGGCGCGTGCGGTGTGGCCGACCAGAGACCGGACGTCCCACACCCCCAGCGCCGGGCGGTCCCAGGCGTCCTGCGGGATCTCACTGACCAGCGCAACGAAGGCCTCGGCTGCATCGAGCATCGTCTTCGCGGTGTCCATGCCTGACAGTACCGGGCCGGCCCCCGCGCCGCACAGGGGCGGAGGATTCGGACAGAGTTGCGACCGAGGCTTTGGCGGATGCCGACAAGAACCATGCCCCCAGATCGTCGGAAGCTACAGAAACTGCTAGCCGGGCACGCGCCACGTTCCGGAGTCCGATGGGCCTCCCGTATGTTGAGCAGAAGCCGTCAGCGAGCCCGGTCCCCTAGGGTTTGCTGCGCGACATGGAGGATCCAATCCGGCGGAAGGGACGTGGTGGCCGAGGACAGCACCAACCGGTATTCGTCCGCTCCCGGAGCGGCCGGCCGGTTCGTCGCCCAGCAGCTGGTGCTGAAGCCCTACGTCTGGTCGGCGCTGCATGTCCACGAGCACGGACGCCGCAATCTGGACGTCCTCAAGCCGCCGTTCATCGCCGTTGCCAACCACTCCAGTCACCTCGACGCGCCGCTGATCATGGGCTCGCTGCCGCGTCGGCTCAGCCGCAACCTGGCCGCGGGCGCGGCCGCCGACTACTTCTTCGACAAGTGGTACACCGCCGCCGCCACCCGGCTCTTCTTCAACGCCTTCCCGGTCGATCGCAAAGGCCTGCGGAACCGCAAGGGCATGGCCGGGGTGCTGCTCAGCGAGGGCGTCCCGCTGCTGCTGTTCCCCGAGGGCACCCGGTCCCGGTCCGGGGCGATGAAGAACTTCACCCCCGGGCATGCGGCGCTCTCGATCAGCCGCAACGTCCCGGTGCTGCCGATCGCCCTGGTGGGCGCATTCGCGGCCATGCCCTACGGGACGACCCGGCCGCCGTCGGGACGTCCGCACGTGCACGTCGTGTTCGGGCGTCCGCTCAAGGCCGCCCCGGGCGAGATCGCCCACCAGTTCTCCGAGCGCATCTACCGCTACGTCGTCGAGCTGCACGACTCGACCGCGCGTGCCTACGGCATGCCCACCCAGGCGGACTTCCACCGTGCGGTCGCCCTGCGCAAGGCGGCGACGGAACAGGCCCAGCTGGCCGAGGCCGAAGCCGCCAAGGACGCCGAGCCACCCACCGACAGCTGAATCTGGACTCTCGTTCAGTGAACCTGGACGGCGGCGTCCGGGTCGTCGAGGCGCTGGCGCGACATGAAGCGGAACCGGTCGCCTCGGAATTTGGAGACGGTCCACTCCACGACGGTGCCGTCGGCGTCCCAGCCGGTGCGGTACACCCGCAGCATCGGCAGGCCCGTGTCCACCCCCAGCAGATCGGCGGTCACCGGGTCGGCCAGCACGGTGTCGACGATGTCCTCGGCCGTCGCCACCACGGCGCCGTACTCGTCGCGCAGCGTCCGATACAGCGAGCCGTGCTCGGCAAGCTGCTCCGCGAGGCGGGGCAGGACGCGGGGCAGGTGCGCGACCTCGTGCGCGATCGGCTCGTCGAATGCCGTCCGCAACCGCTCGAGCCGATGCACCCGGGTCCCTGACGGCACGCCCAGGTGCTCGGCGAGTTCCCCCTCGGCGACGACTTCGGTGATGTCCAGCACCACGCTGCCCGGGCGCCAGCCGTCCATCGCAAGATCCTGCGAGAAGGAACTGAGCGGGCGCACCCGCATCATCTTCGGCTGCGCCACGAAGGTGCCGCTGCCTTGGGTGCGGACGAGCTTGCCGTCGACCACCAACTCCGCGATGGCCTGGCGCACCGTGGTGCGCGAGGTGTCGAACCGGGTTGCCAGCTCGCGTTCGGTGGGCACCGCGCAGCCCGGAGGGAGGTCCGCGATCAGCTCGAGGATGGCCTCCTTGACCCGGTAGTACCTCGGAACCTTCACAACCGCCCCCTCAGGGTGTGGACTCGGTACAGGTACACGATATTGGACTAGACCAAATCGCCAAAGGGGTTGACCCAAACGATTGGTCTATGCCAATCTTACGTTAATGGTCTACACCAATCGACCAGCCGCCGCTCGTACCCCTTAGGAGTCCTGATGAGTACCACCGTCGCCGACGGAGCCTCGACGAAGAAGTCCGGCCCACGCATTCCCGGGTTCGCCCAACTCCAACGGCTCGGCAAGAGCCTGATGCTGCCCATCGCCCTGCTGCCCGCCGCCGGCATCCTGCTGCGGCTCGGCCAACCCGACCTCCTCGGGCAGATCAAGACGCCGATCATCGGCCCCTTCTTCGAGGCGATGAGCGCCGCCGGCGGCGCGGTCTTCGCCAACCTGCCGCTACTGTTCGCCGTCGGCGTCGCGATCGGCTTCGCCAAGAAGGCGGACGGCTCCACCGCGCTGTCGGCGGTGGCCGGCTATCTGGTCATGGACGCCGTCTTCAACACCATGTCGCCGGTGGTGCTGGCAGGGGTCACCGACGTCAAGGGCGACCAGGCGATGATCAACTACAGCGTCTTCGCCGGCATTATCGTCGGCCTGGTCACGGCCTGGCTGTTCGACAAGTACCACAACATCCAGTTGCCCTCGTACCTCGGCTTCTTCGGCGGTCGCCGGTTCGTCCCGATCGTCGTCTCGCTGGCGAGCCTGATCATCGGTTTCGGCTTGAGCTACTTCTACCCGATCTTCAACACCGGCCTGACCGCGGTGGGTGCGGCGATCGGTGGCTCCGGAGCCATCGGCGCGTTCGTCTACGGCTTCGCCAACCGCATGCTGATCCCGGTCGGCCTGCACCACATCCTGAACACCTACATCTGGTTCATCTACGGCTCGTACACCACCCCGTCCGGCAACGTCGTCACCGGCGAGCTGACTCGCTTCGCGGCCGGCGACATGACGGCAGGCCTGCTTACTTCGGGCTTCTACCCGATCCTGATGTTCGGGCTTCCGGCCGCCGCGCTGGCGATGATCCACGTCGCCAAGCCGAAGCAGAAGCAGGTCGCCATCGGCATCCTGTCGGCCGCCGGCCTGACCGCCTTCCTGACCGGCGTCACCGAGCCGCTCGAGTTCGCGTTCATGTTTGTCGCCTTCCCGCTGTACCTCATCCACGCGGTGCTGACCGGCCTGTCGCTGGCCATCGCCTACCTCCTCAACATCCACCTCGGCTTCTCGTTCTCGGCCGGCCTGATCGACCTGCTGCTCTACGGCACGGCCCCCGCCGCTCAGAACATTCCGCTGCTGATCGGCATGGGCGTCGCCTTCTTCGCGCTGTACTACTTCATGTTCCGGTTCGCGATCGTCAAGTGGAACATGCGCACACCGGGTCGCCTGCCGGATGACGAGTTCGAGGCCGAGCAGGCCGCGAACCTCACCGACGACGGCGGCGCCGCTGCCGGAGGTGCCGGTGGAGCGGCGCTGGCCAAGGCCGAGCAGCTGATCGCCGCCTTCGGTGGCCGGGCCAACCTGGTCAACACCGACGCCTGCATCACCCGGCTGCGGATGGAGGTCACCGACAAGGCCCAGGTCGACCAGGCCAGGCTGAAGGCGCTCGGCGCCGCCGGTGTCATCGAGGTGGGCAACAACGTCCAGGCGATCTTCGGCACCCAGGCCGAGGCGCTGAAGAACGACATCCTGAGCGCGATCGCCGCCAATCCGAGCGGCCCGGCCGTCGCGGTCGACACCGCTGCTCCGGCCGCAGCCGAGGCAGCCCCGGTCGCCGCGGCTGCCGCCGTCGAGCCGACCACGATCCTGGCCCCGGTGCCTGGCCGTCCGGTCGCTTTGAAGGACGTCCCGGACGCCACCTTCGCCCAGGGCATCGTCGGCTACGGCCTGGCCATCGACCCGCCGCGCGGCGTGGTGCAGGCGGTCGCCCCGATCGGCGGCACCGTGCTCACCCTGTGGCCGCACGCCTACGTGATAGTCAGCCCCGAGGGGGTCGGCGTCCTGGTCCACCTCGGCCTGGACACCGTCCAGCTGAACGGGCAGGGCTTCACCGCCCATGTCTCCCAGGGTGATGTGGTCGAGGCCGGCCAGCCGATGATCACCTTCGACGTCCCGGCCGTCGAGGCCACCGGCCGCAATCCGATCATCCCGGTCGTGGTGATGGACTCCAAGCAGGCTGACATCGCCTTCACCGACGCCGTCATCGGCGGCGAGCTGAACGCCCTCGACGCCATCATCACCACCCGCTGAACCACCCCACGACAAGGAAAGACAACCAATCATGGAGATCGTCATCTGCCCGGACGCCACCGCAGCCGGCAAGCTCGGCGCCGGGGCCATCGTCGCTCTGCTGCAGCGCAAGCCGGAGGCCGTGCTCGGCCTGGCCACCGGGTCGTCCCCGCTGGCCATCTACGACGAACTGGCCGCCCGGCACGACGCCGGCGAGGTGTCGTTCGCGCAGGCCCGCGGATTCACCCTGGACGAGTACGTCGGCTTGCCGGCCGACCATCCGGAGACCTACCACAACGTGATCCGGCGGGACTTCGTCAACCGCGTCGACTTCGAGGCGGACGCCGTGCACGGCCCGGACGGCCTGGCCACCGACATCCCGGCGTTCTGCGCATCGTACGAGGCGGCGATCGCGACGGCCGGCGGCGTCGCCCTGCAGATCCTGGGCATCGGCACCGACGGGCACATCGGGTTCAACGAGCCCGGTTCGTCGCTGGCGTCCCGGACCCGGATCAAGACCCTCACCAGGCAGACCCGGGTGGACAACGCCCGGTTCTTCGACGGCGACATCGACCAGGTGCCGACGCACTGCATCACCCAGGGCCTGGGCACGATCATGGCGGCCCGGCACGTGGTGCTGGTGGCCAGCGGTACGGCCAAGGCCGAAGCCGTCCACCAGCTGGCCGAGGGACCGGTCAGCGCGTTGTGGCCGGCGACGATCCTGCAGCATCATCCGCACGTCACGGTGCTGCTGGACGAGGCGGCGGCGGGCCGGCTGCAGCTGGGTTCGTACTACCGCGAGACCTACGCCTCGAAGCCGGCCTGGCAGGGCCTGTGATCGCCGGTCGAGGCTGAGAGGAGCCACGCATGTTGATCACCGCTGAACGGATCGTCACCGGCACCGAGGTGTTGAGCCCGGGCTGGCTGGAGATCACCGGCACTGTGGTCGCCGCGCTCGGCGCGGGGGTGCCCGCGGGCACCCCCGTACACGAGCTGGGCGCGGTCACCGTGGTTCCCGGTTTCGTCGACATGCACACCCATGGCGGCGGGTCCGGAGCCTTTCCCGAAGCGACCGCGGAGAGCTCGCTGGCCAGTCGCGACCTGCATCGCCGGCACGGCACCACGTCGATGATCGCCTCGCTGGTCGCGGCGCATCCGGCGGATCTGCTGCGACAGGTGGGAGTCCTGACCGAGCAGGTGCAGGACGGCCTGCTGGCCGGCATCCACCTGGAGGGTCCGTGGCTGTCGGCGCAGCGTTGCGGGGCGCACGAGCCCAGTGCGCTGCGCGACCCGGAGCCGTCCGAGATCGACCGGGTGTTCGCCGCCGGGAAGGGCACCATCCGAATGGTCACGATCGCGCCCGAACTGCACGGCGCGCTGCCTGCCATCCGGCGCATCTCGGACGCCGGCGCGGTCGCCGCGATCGGCCACACCAACGCCTCCTACCAAGAGGCACGGGCGGGAGTCGAGGCGGGGGCGCGGGTCGCCACCCACTTGTTCAACGCGATGCGTCCGCTGCATCACCGCGAGCCGGGCCCGATCACGGCCCTGATCGAGGATCCGCGGGTGACGATCGAACTGATCAACGACGGCGTCCACCTGCACCCGGCGCTGTACCGCAACGCCACCAAATGGGTCGGCCCGGACCGGGTCGCCCTGATCACCGACGCGATGGCCGCGGCCGGCATGTCGGACGGCGCTTACACGCTGGGCGCGCTGGATGTGGACGTGACCGACGGCGTCGCCCGGGTGACCGGCACCAGCACCATCGCCGGCAGCACCGCCACCATGGACCTGGTTTTCCGCAACGCCGTCCTGGGCTGCGGGTTGGAGCGGGAGGCCGCGCTGCAGCTGGCCGTCAAGCAGGCCAGTCTCAACCCCGCGCGGGCGATGGGCCTGAACGCCGGCGACCTGGTCGTCGGCGGCCCCGCCGACCTGGTGGTGCTGGACGACGACCTGCGGGTCACCGCCGTCCTGCATCAGGGCATCTGGGTGGAGTGACCTCGGGGGCGGCTCCTCCGAGCCGGCCGCGAGCATCATCCCGGCCTGGCCGGGCGCCGGTCAGGCCAGGGCGGGTACCTCGCGGAGCCGGAGCGTGCGGCGCCGGACGACGGCCAGGGCGCTGACCCCCAGTGCCACCACCGCCCAACCGAGCAGGGTGAACACCGCCGCTGACGCCCCGTTCGCCTCGGTGACGATGGCCCGGACGCCGTCCAGGGCCGGCGAGACCGGGGAAATCCCACGGGCACTGTCGAAGAAGGCAGGTGCGGCAGCGGTCACCGCGCCGACCGTGGTCAGCACCGCGAAGGCGATCGCCAGCAGCCGTCCGGCGTTGCCGAGCCAGGCCGCCAACGCGTGGTTGACCAGCACAAATGCCACCCCGGCCAACAACAGGAACCCAGCCAGCGCGGCCGCCTGCGGCACCGCCAGCGCGAGCACCCCGGCGCCGATCCCGGTGAGCACCAGCGCCTGCGCCACCGCCACGATCAGGCCCGGACGCACCGCCCGCCAGATCAGCGTCGGCGTGGACGCCGTGGACAGCGCGAGGCGTCCGTCGAGCGGCTTGACCAGGGCGAAGGTCGCCAGGGCACCCAGCCACAACGCCAGCACCAGCAGTAGGCTCGCCCACGCGGTGGTCGGCGCCACCACACCGGCGGAACCGTCCGGGCTGACCGGCGCGGCGACAACCGCCGACAGGTTCTCCCGGTCGCTCTTGCTGTAGCTGGGCACCTTGTCGGCGCCCTTGGTCAGCCCGTCGGCGAGCTTGCGCGAACCGTCCGCAAGGCTGCCGGCACCGTTCGCGGCTTTGCTCAAACCGGTGGCGAGCTGTTTCGATCCGGACGCCGCCGCGTCCACCCCGCCGGTGTACTGCTCGACGCCGGAGCGCAGCTGCGGCAGCCCGTTGGCGAGCTGGGTGGAGCCGTCCGCCGCCCGCCCGATGCCGCTGGACAGCGCACCCATGCCGGAGCCCAACTGGCCGGATCCCTTCACCAGCTCTTTCCCTCCGGCACGGAAGGCGGCCAGCTGTTCGGCCTGCTTCTTCTGTTCCTTCGGGCTCGGCAGTTGCTTGTTCAGCTCGCCGCTCAGTTTCGACAGCCCGGACGCCAGCGGCGACACTCCCTGCGCTGCCGCGCCGGTGCCGGTGCCGAGGCCCCGGAAGAAGGCGGTGCATTCCGCCTGCGACTGATAGGGGCACTCGATGCCCAGCGAGGTCGGATCCTTGGACGCCGCCACCATCGCAGCCTGGTACCGCGACATCCCGCCGGACAGCTGGGACACGCTGCCGGCCAACGTCGCGGCGCCCTTGCCGGCGGCGACCAGCTGATCGGCCAGCCCGTTGGCGCCGGCCACGTACGACTTCACCCCGCCGGCCAGTCGCTTACCCTGCGCCGGCAGGCCTGCCGTCTTCTGCTTCATCTCACGCATGCCCTTGGCCAGCGCACCCGCACCGGACTCGACCTTCTTCACACCGCTCACCAGCTGCGGCGAGCCCGCCGACAGCTTGCCCAGCCCGCTGCTCAGCTGGCCGGCGCCGTCGGAGGCCGACCGGATGCCGTCGCTGAGCTCGTCGGTGCCGTCGGCCAGCTTGCCGGCGGCGTCCGCGACGGTCTGGAACTGCTTGCCGGTGTCGTTGAAGCCGATGTAGATGCGATCCAGGTAGGCCTTCGTCAGCGTCTCGTTGAGGGTCCGGGACGCCGCGCTGGCCAGCACATTGCCCAGCCAACCGTCGGCGACCCCGGCCACCGGCGAGGTGTGGACGGCGATGGTCGCCTGCTCGGCGGTCGCCGGGTCGTCGTTGCCGTAGGAGGTCGCCGCTTCGGAGAAGTTCTTCGGAATCACGACGACCGCGGCGTACCGGCCGGAGGCCAGCCCCGGCCAGGCGTGCGCTTCGTCGGCGAGCACCCAGCTGAAGTTCTGCTGCTTGTCGGAGTCGACCAGGTCGGCGGACAACTGTCGTCCGAGCGGGATGAACTTGCCGTCCAGGTGCACCCCGTCGTCGAGGTTCACCACGGCGGCCTCGACCTGGTGCAGCCGGTCTCCGGCGTTCCAGGTGCCCCAGAGGAATCCGCCGGCGACCAGCACCGGCACCAGCACCAGGGCGAGCAGGCTGCGCCAGGTCAGCGTGCGGGTTGCTTCAGGCATGGCTGAGTTCTCCTTGCAGGTTCAGCGTGCGGTAGGACAGCGGCAGCAGGTCGGCGATGTCGGCGCCGGGCGCGTGACCCAGGACGGCACAGCCGCCGGCCTCGGTGAGCAACCGCAGCCGCTCGGCGAGCTGGACGCGTTGGCGTGGGTTGAACAGGTCGGCCTCTTCGACCAGCAGCAGGGGTCCGTCGAAATCACGGATCGGCGACCGGTGCAACGGCGTGGCGACGGCGGCGATCCGGCGCACCTCGGACGCCTGCTCGGGCAGCGCCCGTCCGGCCACCACCACCTCGCCTGCCGTCAGCGGCAGCCGTCCGGCCAAGGCGAGCAGCAGGGCGCGACGAGCGGTCACTTCACCCTCGACCACCAACACCTCACCGGGCTTCACCGCCACATCCACCCCCGAGAACGCGCCGTGAACGGACAGCCCGCGACCGTAGACGATGTGCCCGCCCGCCTCCGGCCAGGACTGCAACTTCAGTTGGTGGGCCAGCGCCTCGCCCTCGATGTCGACCACCGGCATCCGCCGATCGAGCCAGCGCGGCAGCCACCAGGCGTGCCGTCCGAACAGCTTCATCACGGCCGGCACCAGCGTCATCCGGACGATGAACGCGTCGATCGCCACACCGATGGCAAGGGCGAATGCGATCGGTTTGATGGTGCCCTCGCCCGAGGGGACGAAGAACGCGAACACCGCGAACATGATCAGCGCGGCGGCCACCACCACCCGGGAGGAATGGATGAAGCCGTCCTCGACGAAGTGGTCGGTGTTGCCGTGCACATACTCCTCGCGCATCCGCGAGACCAGGAAGACCTCGTAGTCCATGGCCAGGCCGAACAGCACGCCCATCAGGATGATCGGCAGGAAGCTGATCACCGGGCCCGGTTCACCCAGGTTGACCACCTCTTTGAACCAGCCCTGGTTGAACACCAGGGCGGTGGCGCCGAATGCCGCACCGACGCTGAGCAGGAAGCCCAGCGCTGCCTTGATCGGCACCCAGATCGATCGGAAAACCAGCGTCAGCAGCACCAGCGACAACCCGACCACGAAGATGCCGAACGGCAGCAGCGCGCCGGCGAGCCGTTGCGTCACGTCGATCTGGACGGCGGTCGCGCCGGTCACCGAGGTGTCGATGTCGTAGTCGCGCAGCCATCGGTCGTGCTCGGCCCGTAGCCGATGGACGAGTTCGGCGGTCGCCGGGTCGTCCGGGCCGGTGGTGGGAATGACCTGGATCAGCGCGGTGTCGGCGTTCTCGTTCGGGGTAGCCAGCGGCACCAGCTGGACGCCGGCCATCTTCTCGATGTCGGCCTTCAGGTCGTCGACGATCTGCAGCGGGTCGTCCGATTCGACGATGGTGCCGGTGATCACCAGCGGACCGTTGTAGCCGATGCCGAACTCGCGGCTGATCACGTCGAAGGTGACCCGGTCGCCGTAGCTGACCGGGTTGCGACCCGAGTTGGGCAGGGCGAGCTGCAGATCCTTGGCCGGGACGGCGAGCGCGCCGAGCGCGGCCACCACCAGAGCGATGGTGAGCAGCGGGACGGCAGTCACCGCACGCACCCAGACCCGGCGCAGATCGAACCGCGGCCCTTGGCGTCGGGACGCCTTGGCGGCCTTCGGCGTCAGCCGGCTGCCGGCGAAGCCGAGGAAGGCGGGCAGCAGGGTGAGCGCCAGCAACACCTCGAAGAACACCCCGACGGCGGAGAAGATGCCCATCACACCGAGGAAGGGAACCCCCGAGATGGTCAGTCCGCCAAGCGCGATGATCACCGTTAGGCCGGCGAACACCACCGCGGATCCGGCGGTGGCGACGGCCCGGGCGGCCGACTCCTCGGCGTCCAAGCCCTGGCTGAGCTGGTCGCGGTGCCGCGAGACGATGAACAGCGCGTAGTCGATGCCGACCGCCAGCGAGATCATCACCGCGAGCATCAGGCTGGTCGAGTTCACCTCGATCACCCTGGAGGCCAGCATGGTGACCTCGACCGCGATGCCGACGCCGATCAGGGCGGTGCCGACCGGCATCGCCGCGGCGGTGACCGAGCCGAGCACGATCAGCAACACGATGATCGCGACCACCACGCCCAGGCCCTCGATGATGCTCAGGTGCGGAATGTGGGTGGAAAACACCTCACCACCCAGATGCACCTCGGAGCCGGGCAGCAGGCCGGCGACCTTGGTCGCCTGGTCCTCCAGCTGCTGCTTCTGGGCGGCGGTGATGCTGGTCACCGAGACGTTCAGTTGCACGTTGGCGAGCCCGGCGCGACCGTTGTCGGAGATCAGGCCGTCGACGTGCTCGTTGTAGGGGCTGACCACATCGGTCACGATGGAGAGATCCTTGAAGGTGTCGAGGGCGTCGATCACCTTGGTCTTGGTCGCGGCGTCGTTCAGCGATTCACCCTCGGGCAGCAGCAGCACCACCTGTGCGGTGGTGGCCGCACCGGAGGGGAAGGTCATCTTCAGCTGGTCGAGCGCCACCTGTGAAGACGCCCCCGGAATCCGGAAGCTGTCGTTGAACTGGGGACCGCCGACGACTGCGACGGTGCCGCCGAGCGCGGCCAGCAGGGCGAGCCAGATCAGCAGAACCCGGACGCCGTGGCGGTAGCAGGCCCGCCCGATCCGGTACAGCATCGACGACATCGGCCGTCCTCTCCCACGATTCTCGATACAAGTGTGTATCCGATGCAGTAGTGTATTCAATACGAGCGTGTATGCAAACAGCTAGGATGCGGCGATGACCATCACCCCGGGGACCGTGCGACGAAGCCCTCGCCGCGAGGCGACCCGGCAGCGTCTGCTGGACGCCGCGGTCGAGTTGTTCGGTGAGCGCGGGGTGCTCGGCTCGTCGGTGGAGGAGATCTGCGATCGGGCCGGCTTCACCCGGGGCGCGTTCTACTCCAACTTCGAGTCCAAGGACGAGCTGTGCCTCGACGTGCTGCGCCGCAAGGGCGAGCAGTACTTCGCCGCGATGCAGGCCGCGGTCGAGGTGATTCCGGTCGCTCCGGTGCCCGCGGACGGCACCGACCGGCTGATCCGCGACGCGGTGGCGGTGTTCCTCGAGGCGCAGCCGAAGAAGGTCGCCGAACTGGTCACCATGATGGAGCTGCGGTTGCATGCCCTGCGCACCCCCGGGCTGCGCGAGGGCTGGCTGGACGTCCACGAGGGCATCTCGCGGTCGACCGCAGGCCTGCTCGACATCGCGCTGGCCCGGGTCGGCGCCACCCTGACGCTGCCGGCGTCCCAGGTGATCGAACTGCTCGGCGCGGTCTACGAGAACACCATCAGCATGAGCCTGCTGCGCGGCGAAAGCCGTCCGAGCGACCTGGCCGAACAACTGGCCGTCGTGCTGGACGCCTTCATCGTCGGCGACTGTTGATGGTGGACGCGGACGCCGTCCTCGTCGTGGCGCTGCGCTCGGCCCTGGCCGAGGGCGCCGATCCGGTGCGGGCGACGGGCCAGCAGCGCTACATGAAGTCGGCGATGCCCTATCTCGGCCTGCCGATGCCCGAGGTTCGCCGCGTCGTCCGCGCGGTGGTCGCGGCTCACCCGCTACCCGATCGCCCGACCTGGCTGGCCACCGTCCGGGCACTGTGGGACGAGGCGACGCATCGCGAGCAGCGGTACGCGGCGATCGGAGTGCTGCGGCATCGCAGCTACCGGGCCTGGCTGCTTCCCGACGACGCGCTGCTGGGGTTGTTGCGGCACCTGGTCACCTCCGGCGCCTGGTGGGATCTGGTGGACGAGCTCTCGCACGTCGTCGGTGACCTGCTGACGTCCGATCGACCGCCGATGACCGCCGTCCTGCGCGGCTGGTCACGAGAACCGGATCTGTGGCTGCGGCGGACGTCCATCATCGCCCAGCTCGGCGCGCGCGACGCCACCGACCTCGACCTGCTGAGCTTCGCGATCGAGGGCAGCATCGACGACCCGGACTTCTTCGCCCGCAAGGCAATCGGCTGGGCGCTGCGGGAGTACTCCAAGACGGACGCCGCCTGGGTCCGCGGCTACGTCGCCGCGCAGGCGTCCCGGCTCTCCCCGCTGTCCCGCCGGGAAGCGCTGAAGTGGCTTGAGGCTCGCGGATCAGCGACCGATTCCGGGCGCATCTCGCCTCGGCCGCCTCAAGTCGGGCCGGAATCGGTCGCTGATTCACGAGCCAGGAACGCTCGCACCTGACTGATCATCACCAGCGGTTCGTCGTTGAGCTGCTTCCAGGTGTATCGCAGGACGCGGTAGTCACCCATCGTGAGCACGTTCTGGCGACGCCGGTCGGACTCGAAGACCTCCGGCTTGCTGTGTACCTCGTAGCCGTCGAACTCGACCACGAGACCGGCCTCCTCGAACAGCACGTCGGGGAAGCATCGGCAGCCGTCGATGACCAGCTCAGCGTTGGCCACCCAGCCGGTGATCCGATGCCGTCGTAACAGCGAGTGCAGCAGCCGCTCGCCACCCGACCAGGGATTGTCGACGCTGGTACGGACCACTCGACGTCTGGTCTCTTGCCCCGCGCTCCCATCGAAGACCGGCACCACGCCCGCCAGTTCGGACGGCTTGACCAAGCCCGTGCGCAAGAACTGTTCCAACAGGGCACCCGAATCTCGCGCTGCGCCCTCGACTGCAAGGTAGCGGGCGGACGGGCACCGCAATCCGTGCACTCGGACGCGGTGTTCCTGCGGCACCCTCCGCCGAACCCAGCGGACGGCGTCCGTCGACGCGTGGCCGCGCAGGTGCGCCAACTGAACTCGGTCTCCCTGACGGAAGGGACGTTCGTCCAAACCTCCGGTGAGTGCCGCAACCGCGTCCGTGCCCCAGAGCACTGCACCGGGGGACGTCGCCAGTGCGGCCGCGAACCGCGTCCGACGGTTCGTGATGAGCGTCGCGTCGACATAGATCCCGGGCAGCACCCGCACCAATGCGCCGGAGCGCTCCAAGGCGTCGAACGTCGTCCGTGATCTCGGGTGATCCCGGCGGCGCAGCACTCCGTTGTTCAGGTTCATCACGTTCGTGAGCAGCATCACGTCGTCGAGGTCGTCCATCAGCTCAGCGCATCAGATCGGACGGGCACGTGGGTGCCCGAAGGCGGGTTGTCCACACAACTCGCCCCAGTAATCTCTGTTGCTCGCGGATCAGCGACCGATTCCGGGGGTCTTCCGCCTCCCACCGCGGGACAGCTGGGAAGTCGGTCGCCAGTTGACGGATGGTCGGGCAGGGTCTCGACAAGCTGGACCGACGGCGGCCGCCTGAGGAACTCAGCGGATGCCGGTCAGCTCGCCCAGCGTCCGGTGTAGAACAGCCACGCCCAGAAGCACAGCACCAGACCGGCGACGATGAACCCGAGCACGGTGAGGAAGATCCGGAAGCGGCGGCGTCCGGGGCTGTTCCAGCCGCCCGACAGCGCCTCGCCGATCAGGATGAACAACGGGAACCACAGCAGCACCGCCCGGTTCACGCTCAGGAACCAGTACGAGCACGAAAAGGCGATCACCTGAACGCCGACCCAGGACGCCTCGGCCCAGCGCCGCCGGGCCAGGCAGGCGATGGTGACGACGATGCCGACCGCCATCGCGATGATCTCGGCGCGGAACACCCACGACCACTCGGGGAAAGCCGGGTAAGCGGTCGAGGTCGCGGCTTCGATGGTGTGCTGCAACGACACCCACGGCCAGGTGAAGCCGCGCGGCCAACCGGACGACTGGGCGCGGTACCAGGCATTCCAGTCACCGGTGAGGTGATGCAGATAGGCGACGTAACAGAACAGGGTGAGTGCCGGGATGATCAGCCAGGCCAGCGACCGGAAACGCTGACGCCAGGTCACGGCCGGCGGAGCGGGGCGATAGCCGGTGGCCATCGCACCGATCCACCCCGAACTGGGTCTCGACAGGTTCGACCAACTAACGGACGCCGCTGACGGCGACTGCCGGCGCCACGGCCAACGCCATCGCGAAGAGACGGCCGCACCTGGGTAGCCCGCACCGAAGCGGACCGAACCGGCCGGGTTGGAACCGACCACGCCGGGACCGGCCGCACCCGAACCCGAGAAACGGCTGCCCGCGCCCTGGGTGAGCGCGAGGATCACCAGCGCCCCCAACAGGAACAGCCCCGACACCCGCAGCGTGCAGGCGACCGCGGCCAGCCCGGCGGCCGCACCCCAGCGGCCGCGGCTGGCCCGCTCCCAGGCCCAGAAGGCGGCCGCGCAGAACGGCGCTTCGGTGTAGGGGACGAAGGTGAATACAGTCGTAGGAGCCAGCAGCCACACCACTGCGGCGATCGGTCCGCCCAGGCGGTGCAGGGCCGCGGCCGCCAGCGCCGAGCAGATCAGGGCCAGGCCGACACCCGCCCAGAGCATCGGGACGCCCACCGCGGAGAACGCCCGCAACACCAGCGGCCACCCGGGGAAGAAGGCGATGTCGTTCTCGCCGGTGTAGCCCTCGGCGGCGATCGCGAAATAGTGCTGCACGTCCCAGTTCGCCAGCATCTCGGTGGCCGACCGCCCGGTCGTCACGCCGACCCAGAGCGCCATGCCGACCAGCAGCAGCCGGGTGAACAGCCAGGTCTGGACGACCAGCCGGCCGCCGTCGCGCACCCGGTGCGCGGACGCGGGCGGCAGGCCGGGCCGAACCATCACCGCAGCCATGGCACCAGTCGCATCCAGGGCGCCGCCGGAGCCCCATCCAGCACGCCCCCGTCGGGATCGTCCTGCCGCGGCACAGCCTGCGCATACCGACTCGTCCACTGCGGATTCCGCACCGGATCGAACTCGGGCCAGAGGATGTCGCGCACCACCAGGCCCGCGATCCACAACTGTGCGCCGACCCGCACCAGCACCGCCGCCTGATACGCACCCTGGCCGCCGGAACCGGATTCGAGCCCGCCGTCCAGATGCGCCCAGATCGCCATGAAGTACAGCCCCTCGCCGATGCTCCAGATCAGCCAGTCGCGCCACCGCGGCCTGGCCAGCACCACGAACGGCAACAGCCACAGCACGTACTGCGGCGAGTACACCTTGTTGACCACCAGGAACAGCACCAACAGCAGCAGCATGCCCTGGGAGAGCCGGGGACGCCGCGGCGCGAGCAACAGCAGCAGGCAGATCGCCGCCGTCCCGACCACCATCCACCAGGTCTGGGCACCGGAAGCGTCGTCGACCGGGTGCCCGGCGAGACTGAACACGTACCAGATCGAGCCCAGGTCGGCGCCGCGGTCGACGTTGAAGGTCCAGAAGTACAGCCAACCCGACGGGCTGAGCAGGTAGACCGGCAGGTTGACCGCGACCCAGCTTCCCGCGCCGCCGGCCACCGCCAGCCAGAACGCGCGGAGTCGTCCGGAACGGAAGCACAGCACCGCCAGCGGCACGAACAGCAACAGCGGGTACAGCTTCGCGGCGATCCCGAGACCCCACCAGATCCCGGCCCAGCCGGGCCGCTTCCGCGCCCAGGCCAGGACGCCGAGCGCGGTGAACGCCAGCACCATGAAGTCCCAGTTGATCAAACCGGTGGTCATCACCGCGGGCGCGACCGCGATCATCATCGCGTCCCAGGGCCGGGCGAGCCGCAGGTGCGCCCACAGCACGACCATGAAGAACACGAACAGCAGCAGCGCGTTGACCCCGACGAAGATCGCGGCGGCATGGGCGGTCTGTGCGGACGGGACGTCCGGACCGACCTGGCCGCCGAGCAGCACCGTGAGGCGTCGGGACACCTCCATCAGCGCCCCGGTCAGCACCGGATACTCCACGTCGGCGCCGAGGAACGGGATCTTTCCCTCGGCGAGGCCGCGCGCGTAGAACAGCGGCAGGATGTCGCTGTAGCACATCGCCTTGTACACGGGAGCACCCAGCTGACAGGGCAACTGCCGCAGCATCAGCACCAGGTACGACACGGTGCCGGCCAGCAACACCCAGGGTTGCGGGTTGAACCACACCCCGGCGCGCTCGGCCCGCTCACCGATCGCACCGCCCAGTGCTTTCGCCCCGGTCATCGCCCGGTGGGCTTGGTGCTCGGTCGGTTCGACGGGGCGGTGCTCGGCGTATTGGTGGGTTCGTCGGTCGGCTTCTCAGTCGGCTTCTCGGTCGGCTTTTCGGTGGCGCTCGGCGTCGGCGTGGCGGACGCCGTGGGGCTCGCCGTCCGCGTCGGCGTGCTGGTCCGTGGCGGCAGCGTCGGCGTCTGGGTGGACACCCGATGCGTCGGCTGATCGAACGGGATGTTCTTCAGGCCCTGCTGCGCGACCTGCATGTACGACATCCATGTGCTCAGCGGCGGACCAGCGCCGAAGAAGCCCGGGTAGATCGCGTCGAGGTCGTCTGTGCCTTCCTTGCCGGCGACGAACATGACCGCGGTCGAGATCTGCTTGGACATGCCGACGAACCAGCAGGCCTGGGTGGCCGCCCCGCCGTCGGCGCCCCGGTTGTAGTAGGTGCCGGTCTTGCCGGCGATCGGGAAGCCCATGCCGCCGGCCCGCGAGGCGGTGCCGTCCTGCACCACGTGGGTGAGCGCGTAGGCGACGTCGTTGGCGACATCGGCGTCGATGACCTGCTCGGCGTGGGTGTCGGCCTTGTACAACACGGCGCCCGAGGCGTCCTTCACCTGGGCCACCACGTGTGCCGGCACATGCTTGCCGCCGTTGGCGAAGGTGGCGTAGCCGGAGGCCTGGCTGAGCGGGCTCACCTCGGGAATGCCCAGCGGCAGGACGCTCACCGGATCCCAGCCGCCGGCCTTCGGCAGGCCGACGTCCTGGGCGAACGCCAGGGTCTTGCGCGGGCCGTCCTTCATGTTGGTCTCGAGGTCGACGTAAGCGGTGTTGATCGAATGCGTCGTTGCCTGCTGCAACGTGACCGGCCCGTAGTTGCGGCTACCGGCGTTCTGGACCGGCCGGCTCCCGCCGGGGGGAACGAAGCTGTTGCCGTTGAGGATGTCGTTCAGGGTGAAGCCCTGGCTCAGCGCGGTACCCAGCGCGTACGGCTTGAACGTCGAGCCGGTCGGACGCGGTGTGGTCGCCCAGTTGCGGCCCTTGAGGTAGTCCGGACCGCCGTAGAGGGCGATGACGCCGCCGCTGTCGACATCGATCGAGGCCAGTCCGGCATGCAACTGGGCCGCCTTCTTGGGGTTCCCTCCCGCGGTCTGCGAGGTGATCGTCTGCGCCGCCTTCACCGCGGCTTCCTGTGCCTGTGCGTCGAAGGTGGTGACGATGTTCAGGCCGCCGCCGGAGATCTGCTGGTCGGTGAACCCCCGGGCGCGCAACTCGTCCTGCACCATGTTGAGCAGATAGCCCTTGGGCCCGCCGTACTGCGAATCGCGCTCGACCTTGGGGAACTTCGGCAGCTCATAGTAGATCTTGGCCTTCTGGGCGTCGGTCAGCTTGCCCATCTCGACCATGCCGTTGATCGTGTACTGGTAACGCTCCAGCAGATCGGCGGCCTGCTTCTCGCCGCGGGACGGGTCGAGGTTGCCCGGGTCGTTCGCCATCGCCGTCAGCGCGATCGCCTGGGCGTCGTTCAGCTTGGCCACCGGCTTGTTGAAGAACGCCAGCGACGCCGCCTGGACGCCGTACGCGCCCCGTCCGAAGTACACCGTGTTGAGGTATCCCTCGAGGATCTGCTCCTTGGACAACTCGTTGCCCATCTTGGCGGCCAGCAGGATCTCGGTGAATTTGCGCGTGTAGCTCTTGTCCTGGGTGAGGTAGAGCACCTTGATGTACTGCTGGGTGATGGTGGAGCCGCCCACCACATCGTCGCCGCGCAGCACCGAGATCACCGCGCGGGTCATGCCCGAGACGGAGAAGCCCGGATCGGTCCAGAACGAGCGGTTCTCACCCGCGACGATCGCGTCCTTCACGTTCTGCGGGATCTTGTCGTAGGGCAGGCTCTGCCGGTTCTGGATCTGGTAGCTGCCGATCTTCTCCTTGCCGTCGCGGTAGTAGACGAAAGAGGTGTTGGTCTGGAAGTCGGCGTTCGGGTCGGGCAGCTTCACCGTCGCGTAGGCAACGCCGAGAACGGTGCCGCCCGCGACGACCAGGGCCAGCACCGTGATGCCCAGCCAGGTGAAGAACCTGCGCCACCCGCTCTTCTTGGTGCGGGCCGGTTGGCCGGAGGTGCGGGTGGAGGGCTCAGCCATAGATGTCCTCGACGGTTCGTTGACGGCGTGGCGGACGGCGGGTGACCCCGTCGCCCAGCAGGAAGGAAGTGATCATGTGGTTCCAGCCGCAGTCGGTGCATACCTCGACCACGCACACCTTGAACTCGCCGAACTCGTTCTGCATCTCGTCCAGTTCGACGCGCGACTTGATCCGGCCCGAGTACTGCCCGAGTTGGTCACCGAACACATAGTGCAGGTGCACCAGCCGCGACTCACAGATGGGACACCGATCAGGGGTGTCCTCGCCGTGATGCAGGGCTGCCCGGATCAGCATCGGGTCGGCGTCGCAGGCGTCCGAGTGGGAAAGGGTGCGCGGAGAGCGCCGCAATGCCTGCAGGGTGTTGCGGCGTTGCAGCGCATAGTCGATCACCTCGCGCTTGGACCACATGGGCTCAAGGGTAGTTGGCGCTCCCCAGACGGGTCGATCCCGGCTTCATGAAGGCTCTGCGCTTCGCCGGTGCGATGCGTGGGATCGGCTCGAATGGGCACCCGCCTGCCCGGACGGCTAAGATCATCGCGTTCCGCGGCGCTCGGCGTCCGGGATGTCAACCCGGGGGACGTGGCGCAACTGGCAGCGCAAGACCTTTGCAAGGTCGAGGTTGAGGGTTCGAGTCCCTTCGTCTCCACCCGAAGCGGCCGCCCACCTGGGCAGCCGCTTTTGGTTTCGGGTGATGCCGGAAGGGCGTACCCCACCCAGAGGATCCCGGTCGGAATGATCACACTGAGCACCTCGCCCAGCGCCATATGCTGCGCGTCCCAGGGGCGACGGGTACGGCCCAGATGCACCACTGCGGTCGCGATGAACACGGCCCACGCCGTGCGTGCACACCCAGCAGCGTGCCGCCAGCGCGAATGAGTGCGGTCGAGAGCCCTTCCATGCACCGAAGCCACGACTGACCGCGGTGGGCACGACAAGAGTTACCCGGGGAAAGGGCGACCGATCACGCCTGTCAGGTGCCTTGAGGTCGGTTCAGATGTGCTCGTAGACCCAGATCCATTCCCCGGCGAGTTCGGCGGAAAGCTCCCGGGTCAGGGTCGTCACCTCGTCGGTCAGGTCTCCGCCGAGCAGGTCGCCGCTGATCGCGACGTGGCTGCACGCGGCCGCGGCACGAACGTCCCAAGCGGTGAGCGGCGCCTTCCAACCGCAGTGATCGCAGCGGTGAATGGGCACCTGTGCCGTCCGGTACCAGTCGTCGACCAGATCCAGGGCTGCATCGCTCACCTCCCGGCAGACGGCGCAGCGGAAACCCTCGAAGGCATCGCCGCTGTCATGGATGGCCCACCGGTCGATCACTGTGATCGGAAACTCCGCTCCCTCGGACGCCGCCGTCGCCGCCGTCGCGAACAGTCGCGGGCCAGCCGCATCCGCCCCTATCAGGTTTCCCTGCCGGTCTCTTGGCTTTCGCCAGTCCACTAGGCCTTCGCACCGCTGAGTCCATCCTCGATCCCGCAGCCACAACCGGACGCGGCGAGCGCGGTCCGCGGCCGTCTCGGCTGACGCACCGACATCCAGGACGTGAAATCGCTGATCGCCCATGACGCGAACCTAGTGCCGCCGCGCAGTCCTACGATCACCCCATGGCGATCAGAATGGACAACGTCGGCATCGTCGTCGAGGACCTCACCGCGGCGATCGCGTTCTTCGAAGAACTCGGCCTCGAACTCGAAGGCCGCGCGATGGTCGAGGGTGAGTGGGCGGGCAGCGTCACCGGCCTGGGCGATCAGAGCGTCGCAGTCGCCATGATGCGCACGCCGGACGGCCACGGCAAGCTCGAACTCTCCCGCTTCCTCGCACCGGACGTGGTCGCCGATCATCGCAATGCCCCGGTGAACGCCCTGGGCTACCTGCGGGTGATGTTCGAGGTGGACGACATCGACGACACGCTGCGCCGTCTCGACAACCACGGCGCGGAGCTGGTCAGCACCGAGGTCGTCCAGTACGAGGACGTGTATCGGCTCTGCTACATCCGCGGCCCCGAGGGCCTGCTCATCGGACTCGCCCAGGCGATCGGCTGACCGGCAGAGGTGAGCCTTCAGCCCGTCTGGGAACTGCTGCGGTAGTCAGCGGGCAGGAGGTGACCACTGGCGTCGACGACGTTCGTCTCCATGCCGGCGATGATGTCTGTGTTCTGCGCGGACACGCACCGCCAGCCGCCGGGGCCGCGGCGCACGACGAGAGACATCAATGTCTGCCGCGGCCTCGGAACTGCGACCTCAGCCACGGGGGTCTGCCCGGTCAACACCAGACGAGCATGAACGACGGCGATGTCGTCGGTGAGTTGTTTGACGCGGGTGTCGCGCAGCCGCAGCCTCGAATCGGCGAAGATCACCGACAGCCCGTACGCGTGCGCCCACCGGATCGCCCCCCGATCGTGCCACCACAAGCCGGTGACATTGACGAACTCCGCGTCCTCGTCGAACAGGTCGGCGATCCCGTCCGGATCGCGCCGCTGCCAGGCCTCGACGAACGCCGCCGGGACATCCTCGGGTCGATCCAACGACGTCTTGACCATGCGTATCATCCTCCCATTACGCGACCGTCGGCTTGTTGCTCTGCCGGTAGGCGCGAGGCGTGGAGGCCCTGGTACAGGACGAGTTCGCAAGCTCAGGGCCGTTCCGGCAGGTGCGCGAATTTGGCGATCGTGGCCTCGGCGCGCCGCACCCGCGCCGGCGTCCCGGCGGGGATGAGGTCCGGTAGAAAGCCGTAGTCGTCGCGCAGCCGAGCGGCCACCGGATCACCCAGGGACGCCAAGTGATTCTGCTCCGTCCACCAGTCGGCGACATCGCCCCAGCCGGGTGTGGCCAGTGCACCGGCGAACTGCTGGACGGCCAGTCCAGCGGTGAGGGTGGCGAACTTCAGCCGGACGTCCAGCGGCCAGCCGGCCAATGTGCCCGCGACCAGGGCCGCCCCGAAGCAGTCCCCGGCACCGGTCGGGTCGATCGCCCGCACCGGCAGCGCCGGCACCCGGGCCCAGGTGCCGCTGCCCGACTCCAGCGCGACCGCACCCTGTGCGCCGAGGGTCACCACGGCCAGCGGCACCCGGTCACCGAGCAGCTCCAGAGCCTCCTCCGGAGTTCGGGTGCGGGTGTAGGCCATCGCCTCCCGATCATTCGGCATGAAGCAGTGGCAACCCGAAAGCCGGTCGAGAACGCAGAGATCCCAGGCGCCGGTGCCGTCCCAGCCGACGTCGGCGAACACCAGGGCTCCGGAGGCCCGCAACTGCTGCCACCAGGGGTCGCCGTCCAGTTCGGCGATCACCGCCCGCGCCGTGCTGCCCGGCGTGAGCAGTCGCGACGACGGCACCGGCGCCTCATGCCCGTGGGTGACCATCGCACGATCGCCGTCGTAGGCCATCGACACGGTGACCGGGGTGTGCCAACCGTCGAAGCCTGGCGACATGGAGGTGTCGATGCCCTCCTCAGTCAGCACCTGCCGGCACCATTGCCCGTAGCCGTCGTCGCCGAAGGCGGTGATCAGCCCGGTGCGCAGCCCGAGCCGGCTCAACGCCACGGCGAGGTTGGCGATCCCGCCGGGCGAGGTGCCCATGCCGGCCGCCCAGACCTCGGTGCCCGGAGCCGGGGGCATGGGCAGGTCGGTGAACACGACATCGGCGAACACCATGCCGGCGACCAGCACATCGAATACGCTGCCCTGCTCCGCCGGGCGGAGGCTCACGGCGCGTCCGTGACGGAAGCCCAGGTGGCGGCGACCCGGTCACGGCGTCTGCGGCGTGGTTCGAGCACCCCGACAACCACCGCAACGACGGCGAGCCCGAGCAGAATCTTCATCAGGGCAGTCTAGAAGGCGGCTCAGCGTGGCGGCAGGGTCACCAATGGCGCCCACGGGTCGGTCTGCCGGGCCGCCCAGGCCGCCAAATCGTCGCCCGACATGGCGGCCACCAGGTCGGCCAGCCGAGGTTGATCGACGACGGTCACGGCGACCCCGTGAAGCTCGCTGACCCCCGCCAGCGGCAACGGCTTGCCGTCGATGTGGTCGGCGCCCAGATGCACATCGAGCGCTGTCCGGCGAATCTCGCCGGGGGTCAGGGTCGCGTCCACTCGCATGCAGGCGCGGAAGATGTCGCCGATCGTTTCGACCTTCGCCGGATTGGTCAACGCATCTCCGCTGACCACGGTGCGGAGGATCTCGACGAAGACCTCCTCGGTGCGCTCCAGCCGGGTCAATGGCTGCCGATTCGCGCCCAGGTAGACCCCCGCCTCGTCGCCGGACAGCTTCAGTTCACCCGAAGGAAAGTGCCAGCCCTCCGCCGACATCTCGGCGTCGTTCTGCACGTTGACCCCGCCGAGCACGTCGATGACCCGCAGGAACTGGTCCAGCTTGAGTTCCACGAGGTGGTCGATCCGCAACCCCAGCAGCGACTCCAACGACCGGACGACACCGTTCCCACCGGCCGCGGCGAACTGACCGGCCAGGGGGACGTCGGCATGGCCGGGATCGGTGACCAGCAGGTTGGCGGGCAATCCGATCAGTTGCAGCGCATCGCGCTTGGCCGACAACTGCGCGAGGTAGGCGCTGGCCAGCGTTCCGTCGTCGTCGGTCACCACCACCAGGTAGCGCAGCGGCGCGGCGGTGTCGGCGGACGCCGTCGATCCGGGCCGTCCCGGGTACTCGGGCAAAGGTGAGCTGCGCGGTACCTCGGCGAGCGCCTGCGTCACCGCCCCGAGATAGAGCGAGACCAGACCGAGCACGCCGGCGACCACGACGAACGCGCCGAGGGTCGCCACGGCCACCAGCCGATCGCTCCGGGTTTGCACGAGGACAAGGCTAGATTCCTCATCCAACCGGTGCGCCGACGCCCCCGGGAATGCCGCGCGCCGCAGTGCCCTGCCGCCTACTCTTGGGGCGATGAATCCGCGTGAGTTGCTCTTCCCACCCGGTGCCACCCGGCACGACTGGGTGCTCGACGGCATGCTCGCGCTCGCCATGATGCTGGTGACGGTGCTGCCGTTCGCCATCTTCTCGAACTGGAACTCGATCCCCCGACCCCTGCTGGTGCCGACCCTGGCGCTGATGGTGCTGCCGCTGGTGCTGCGCCGGCATTCGCCGCTGTTGATGCTGGCCGGCTGCACGGTGGCCGGCATCGTTCAGGTGATCGTGGTCAACACCTTCACCGCCACCCTGGTGGTGCTGCCGATCGTGGCCTACTCGGTGGCCCGCTGGGTGCAGGGTCCCGTGGCCCGCTCGGTCGTGGTGGTCGGCGGGTTCGCCGCGGTGATCGGCCCGCTGCGCTGGGCGACGGCCACCGAAGGCGTCGGCATTAGTGCGCGCGGCATCGTGCTGTTCGTGCTGGCCGCATTCGTCTGTCTCGGCCTGATCGTCACTCCCTATGCGATCGGACGCCGGGTGCGCGAGTCGACCGTCGCCCACGCGGATCGGATCGCCGCGGCCGAGGAGCGCTATCAGCTGCTGCTGGCCGAGCGCGAGCAGCAGGCCCGGCTGGCCGAGTCGCGGGCCCGCGCCACCATCGCCCGCGAACTGCACGACATCGTCGCCCACTCGTTGTCGGTGATGATCGTCCAGGCCGAGGGCGGCAGGGCGTTGGCCACCAAGCGCCCGGAAGCCGCCGTCACCGCCCTCGACACCATCGCCGACACCGGGCGCGAGGCACTCAGCGAGATGCGCCGCATCGTCGGCGTGCTGCGCTCCGAGCCCGAGCGCCGGGGCGCCGATTGGGAGCCGGCACCCTCTCTGGCGGACATTCCGGAGCTGGTGCACCGCGCCTCGGATCGGGCCACGCTGGTGGTGCACGGCGAGCCGCCGCGGGTCTCCCCGGCCCTGGAACTGACCATCTACCGGGTGGTCCAGGAGGCGCTCACCAATTTCCTCAAGCACGCCGGCCCCACCGCGACCGCCGTGGTCACCATCGCCTACGGCGCGACCGAGATCATGGTCGAGATCGTGGACAACGGGCCCGGACCAGAACTCATCAACACCACCCCGGGTCATGGTCTGCGCGGCATGGCCGAACGGGTCACGTCGATGGACGGCCGGCTCGAGGCCCATCCGCTTGCCCTCGGCGGGTTCGTCGTCCGCGCTGTGCTGCCCGTCCAACCCCGACAAGGAGTCCATCGATGAGCCCCATGATCCGGGTCTTCCTGGCCGACGACCAGTCGCTGGTCCGCAGCGGCTTCCGCATGCTGATCGAGGCCGAGGACGACCTCGCGGTGGTCGGCGAGGCGGCCGACGGCGCCGCGGCCGTGCAGGCGTTGACCGCGCACCCCGCCGACGTGGTGCTGATGGACATCCGGATGCCGGTGATGGACGGCGTCGAGGCCACCCGGCAGATCATCCAGTCGGGGCTGGGCACTAAAGTGCTGGTGCTGACCACCTTCGACGTCGACGAGTACGTGTTCGCGGCGCTGAAGGCGGGGGCGTCCGGCTTCCTGCTCAAGGATGCCCGCCCGGCCGACCTGCTCAACGCCATCCGCAACGTCGCCGCCGGTGAGGCGGTGATGGCGCCGTCCGCGACCCGGAGGCTGCTCGACCAGGTGGTGCCCACGCTGCCCACCTCGCCCGGTGCCGACCGTCGGCTGGACGTGCTCACCGACCGGGAACGCGAGGTGTTGATCGAGATCGCCGCCGGGGCCACCAACGCCGAGATCGCCGGCCGGCTGTACATGGCCGAGGGCACCGTGAAGACCCATATCGGCCGGCTGCTGTCCAAACTGCAGTGCCGCGACCGCGTCGGCCTCGTCCTGCTCGCCTACGAGGCCGGCCTCGTCCGCCGCTAGCCCACCCCGCGCTCCCCTCACCATTTCGGGCTCGCTGAACTCGGCGAGCGCTAGATAGTTCGGCGAGTGGTGGGTGCTGGACCGCCCGATAGGCTCGGCGGGTGCGCTATGTCTCCACCCAATCGAGTTCGGACGCTCCCGGGTTGCCGTTCTGCGACATCCTGCTCGACGGTCTCGCCCCGGACGGCGGCCTCTACCTGCCCGAGCACTACCCGACGCTGACCACTGGCACCCTGGCGCAGTGGCAGACACTGCTGGCGTCCGAGGGCTACGCCGCGGTGGCGTACCAGGTGCTGCGGTTGTTCGTCGACGACATTCCGGACGCCGACCTGCGGGCGATCTGCGAGCGCGCCTACGCCGTCGAGGTGTTCGGCGACCCGGTCGTCCCGGTGGCCCCGCTGTCGGACGGCATCTGGCTGGCGAAGCTCTCCGAGGGCCCGACCGCGGCGTTCAAGGACATGGCCATGCAACTGCTCGGCCAGCTGTTCGAGTACGAACTGGGACGTCGCGACCAGACGCTGACGATCCTGGGCGCGACCTCGGGCGACACCGGCTCGGCCGCCGAGTACGCGATGCGCGGGCGGCGCGGCATCACCGTCTTCATGCTGTCACCACAAGGCCGGATGAGCCCCTTCCAGCAGGCGCAGATGTTCAGCCTGGACGACCCGCACATCGTCAACCTGGCCGTCGACGGCGTCTTCGACGACTGCCAGGATCTGGTCAAGGCGGTGATGGGGGACGCCGCGTTCAAGGCGGCGCACAACCTGGGGGCGGTCAACTCGATCAACTGGGGACGGGTGGTGGCCCAGGTGATCTATTACATCGTCTCCTACCTGCGCGTGACGGCCGCCCTGGAGACCGCCGGCGAAGCTGTGACGCGGGTGTCGTTCGCCGTCCCGACCGGCAATTTCGGCAACATCTGCGCCGCCCATGTGGCCCGCGAGATGGGGCTGCCGGTCGACGCACTGATCCTGGCCACCAACGAGAACAACGTGCTGGACGAGTTCTTCCGCACCGGCGTCTACCGGGTGCGGGCCGGTGCCGAAGAGACGTCCAGCCCGTCGATGGACATCTCCAAGGCCAGCAACTTCGAGCGTTTCGTCTACGACCTGCTGGGCCGCGACGGCGTCCGGGTCGCCGAACTGTTCACCCGGCAGCTGCCCGAGCAGGGGTTCTTCGACCTGTCCAGGACGCCGGAGTTCGCCGGCATCCGGCAGCGCTACGGTTTCGTCTCGGGCACCTCGACGCACGCCGACCGGCTGGCCACCATCCGCGCGGTGGACGCCGCCGACAGCGTGGTGATCGACCCGCACACCGCGGACGCCGTGAAGGTGGCCCACGACCTGCGCGGTTCGGTCGCCGGGCCGATCATCGCCACCGAGACCGCGCTGCCGGTGAAGTTCTCGGCGACCATCGTCGAAGCACTGGGCCACGAGCCCGGGCGTCCGGAAGCCTTCGTCGGCATCGAGGATCTGCCCCGTCAGGTCACCGACATCCCCGCGGACGCCGAGCTGCTCAAGCGGATCATCGACAAACACGCCTGACCGATTAACCCCGACGCCCGATCAGCCCGCGTCGCTTCAGCAGGTGCGTCATGTCCGGCTCGCCCCCGCGGAAGTCGCGATAGGCGTCCATTGCGTCGATCGAACCGCCACGGGCCAGCAGCCGCTCCCGGTAGCGCCGGCCGTTCTCGCTGGTCAGACCGCCGTTGGCGAGGAACCAGGCGCCCGTATCGGCATCAAGCACCTCAGACCAGAGGTAGCTGTAGTACGCCGCCGCGTAGCCGCCCTCGAAGATGTGCTTGAAGTAGGTGGACCGGTACCGCGTCGGTGCCAGCGGGTAGTCGACGCCGGTCGCGGCGAGCGCCGCGGCCTCGAACGCCTCCACCTCGCCGGGCTCGGACGGCAGCTCGTCGATCGGCGTCGAATGCCAGGCCTGGTCGAGCAGCGATGCCCCCAGCATCTCGGTGGTGGCCCAGCCCTGATTGAACACCTCAGCGCGCTTCAACGCATCGATCCATTCAGCCGGCAGGGGTGCGCCGGTCTTGTCATGAACGGCGTAGCGGCTGAGCAGACCGGCATCGAGCGCCCACATCTCGTTCACCTGGGACGGGAACTCGACGAAGTCGCGCGGGGTGTTGGTACCCGACTGCGACGGGTAGCGGACGTCGGAGAGCAGCCCGTGCAGGGCGTGGCCGAACTCGTGGAACAGGGTGCGCACCTCCTCCCAGGTCAGCAGCGTGGGCTGGCCGGACGGAGGCTTGACGATGTTGAGGTTGTTCACCACCACCGGTCGCTGGTCGAGCAAGTGGTTCTGGTCGACGATGTTGTTCATCCACGCGCCGCCCTGCTTGCCCGCGCGGGTGTAGTAGTCGGCGACGAACAGCCCGATCCCGGTGCCGTCGGCGTCGAACACCTCGAAGACCCGCACCTCGTCGTTGTAGCCCGGCAGGTCACCGCGTTCGACGAAGACGATGCCGAACAGCGCGGTGGCAGCCGCGAAGACACCCTCGCGCAGCACCCGCTCGAGTTCGAGATAGGGCCGCAGCTGGCCCGAATCGAAGCTGTACCGGCGGGCCTTCAGCTTCTCGGCCGCGTACTCCCAATCCCACGGCCGCAGCTCCTCGTCGAGCAGTTCCTGCAGGTCAGCGGCCTCGGCGTGCGCGTTCGCGACGGCAGCCGGCACCATCGGTTGCAGCATCCCTCGCACCGCCTCGGACGTGGTGGCGCAGGCGTCCGCGGCCACATACTCGGCGTGGTGCGGGAATCCGAGCAACCCGGCCCGTTCCGCGCGCAGCCGGGCGATCTCGATCACGAGGGCACGGGTGTCGTGCTCGCCGGACCATCCGCGACCCACGGACGCCTCATGGATCCGGCGGCGCAGGCCGGCGTCGGCGATCTCGCACAGAATGCCCTGCGGCGTGCACGAGTCGAGTTCCAGCAGCCAGCCGTCCAAGCCGCGGGCCTGCGCCGCCGCCCGCGCGCCGGCCAGGGTCGCCGCCGACACACCGGCCAGCTCGGCCTCGTCGACGACATGAACGGCGGCGGCGTTGGAGCCGGCCAACGCCGTCCGCCCGAACGCGGAGGTCAGCTCGGCCAGCCGCGCGTTCAGTTCGCGCAGCCGGGCCTGATCGTCCTCCGGCAGCCCGACCCCGGCCCGGACGAAGTCGCGCAGGTGGGTTTCCAGCCAGTAGCGGGCGGCGGCGTCGGCAACCACCTCGTCGGCCTCGACCCGCTCGTTCAGCGCCTTCACCCGCTCGTACAGCGCGCGGTCCTGATAGATCGCGTCGCCCAGCCGGGCCATCATCGGCGAGATGGCGGCGTCGATGGCGTCCAGTTCGTCGGTGGTGTCCGCCGGCTGCACCGTCCAGAACGCCGCCAACGCCCGGCCCAGCACCTGGCCCGACCGCTCCCAGGCGTCGATCACGTTGGCCACCGTCGGCGGCTCGACGTCGCCGGCGATCGCCCGCAACTCGTCCAGCCGCTCGGCGATGCCGGCCTCGACCGCCGGCAGGTAGTGCTCCGCCCGGACGTCGTGCCAGGGCGTCAGCTGATAGGGCAGCGTGGACGGCCGGGCGAACGGGTTGGCTGCATCGAGGCTCATGCCGCCCATCCTTGCAGCCGGCTCAGACAACGTACGGTTCGCCCCGATCGGACGCCATCGGCTTGCCGGCGCGCGCCCAGGCGAGCGTGCCGCCGTCCACGTTCACCGCGTCGATGCCGTTGGCCAGCAGGTAGGCGACCACCTGGGCCGAGCGGGCGCCGGAGCGGCAGATCACCGGCAACGGCCCGTCGGCGACGGGCAGCTCCGACAGCCGGGCCACCACCTCGCCGAGCGGAATGTGCACCGCGTTCCGGGCCCGTCCGGCCGCCCATTCGCCCGGCTCACGGACATCCAGGACGACCGCGTCGTCCGGCAGGTCGCTGACACTGATCTCACTGTTCTGCACGGCTCCATCCAAGCACGCCGGCAGCACCGGCCGGGCTTGCCGTGGCCCCCTTCCGCAAGCCCGGCCGGCAGGCTCAGACCGGCGGCGTCGGTGCCGGCAGCGCGCCGATCTGCTGCAGCACGCCCAGCTCGTCCCGGACGCCCCAATGCTCGGCCAGCCGGTCACCTTCGGTGCGATAGATGTGGATCGTCGACATCGCGTACGGACGCCCGGCGAACTCCGCACCGTGCACCGGCGCGACGGCGTGGCCATGGCCGACCGCGCGGATGACGATCCGGTCCTCGGTGACGAACTCGTCCATCACCTCGTAGCGCACGGCGAGCACCCGCGTCACGAAGGTGAGGATCTGCCGGTATCCCTCGGGCCCGGGCGGCAGCGGGAACGGCGAGCCGTGATCGACGAAGTCGGCCGTCACCGCCTCGTCCAGGCAACTCAGGTCTCCCGAGTTGATCGCCTCGAATACGGCGCGCGCCGCGGGCAGCGCGGCGTTAGTCCGGCTCGCCGCGATCGTCGTGCTGGTCATGATGGTCCCCCTCGATAGAGTGTCACTGGAACAGTATTCCAGTGGAATAAGAATCCATCGAATGGAGACGGATGTCAACACGCGGCTACGACAACTCTCGGCGGATCGAGGCCGCCCGGCTGACCAGGGGGAAGGTATTGGCGGCGGCCCGGGAAGAATTCCTGCGGGCCGGCTACCACGGCACAACCATCGCCGCGCTGGCGCGCGCGGCCGGCGTCAGTCCGCAGACCATCTACAACACCTTCGGCGGCAAGGCCGAAGTGTTGAAGGCCGTCTATGACACGCTGCTGGCGGGCGACGACGAACAGATCGCGATGAACGACCGGCCGGAGATGATCCACGTCCGTACCCGCGACGACGCCCCCGAAACCCTGCGCGCCTACGCGGCGTTCGCCCGGATGCTGATTGCACGCGCCGGACCGCTGCTGGGGGTGGTCCTCGCCGAAGGAGCCGGATCGGACGCCGAGCTCAGTGCCTTCCTGGCCACCGTCGACGCCGAGCGCCGGCTCGGCAACACCGGCGTGGTGCGGCACATCCAGCAGCGTTTCGGTCTCGGCGGCGTGGACCTCGAGCGTGCCATCGACCTGGTCTGGACGCTCACCTCACCCGAGATCGCCGACCGGCTGATCCGGCGCCGCGGCTGGAGCGAGGACGACTACCAGCGATGGCTCGCCGACGCCCTCGTCGACGGTCTGGCCGCGCTGGCGCGGTGACCTCACGTCAGCGCAGATCCGACTTCCGGATCAACCCGTGGACGCCCGTCGTCCGATCGACCACCTGAGTGACGGAGAAGTTGGCGGCGGCCGACAGATAGGCGTAGGCCACCGCGCGGCTGAGTCCCTGGTCGTGTTCCAGGAAGTCGAGGGCGTTCACCACGGCGCGGCGCATCGCTATGTTCAGGTCGCTGCCCTGACCGTTCGTGCTGCCGTCCGGGTCGGACAGCCCGATCGGGATCCAGGCGTCGGACGTCTCGGCGAACGGATACCTGAACGCCACCGAAGGAGCGTCGCCGGAGCCCTTCTTGCACACCGTGAGCCGGAAAGTGCCGCGCAACGATCCCTCCATCGCGGTCAGCGCAACCTCGCCGTCACCCATCGCGTGGTGCGGGTCGCCGACATAGAACAGGGCGCCGTCGGCAAAGACCGGCAGGTAGAAAGTGGATCCCGCACCCAGATGCCGGATGTCGATGTTGCCGCCGCCGAGCGTCGGCGGGATGGAGTTCGCGCTCGCGTCGGTGAGCCCGGTCGCCTCCGAGAAGGCAACGCCGAGCATGCCGAAGAAGGGGTTGACGGGGAATCGCAGCGTGCGGCGTCCGGACTTCATCACGCCGTGGCCGTTCCGCAGCGCGGTGAACACCGACACGTTGTGATATTCGGTGGGGATGCCCGAGGAACGGTTGTCCGTTTCGTGCGGCGGCATCACTTCGTCGAGAGTGATGCCGGCCGGGGCGATGCCGGCAGCCGTGACCGCCAGCGCGCCCTTGCCGTGCCGGCTGGAGACGACGCCGTAGGGGACCCGGGCCCGCAGGTCGAGGGTTTCGACCTTGAGCACGTCGCCCGGCCCGGCGCCCTCGACGCGGATCGGGCCGGTCACGACATGCGGACCGTCGAGGTCGAAGTTCCGCGGGGTCCGCCCGTAGTGGGCGGCGATGTCGATGGCGTCGCTCAGAATCTCGCGCTTCCGGACTCCGCGTTCGCCGAGCCACGACACCGGGTCGCGACCCTGATCCTCCAGGATGCTCTCGTGTGAAACCGAATCGATCGTGACCGTCCGGCCCGATCGCATCGAGAGCGTCGGCTCGGCATGCACGGTCGGCACGTAGCCCCAGAGCACGTCGGCGGCGCGCGACGGGAGGTAGTGATCGCCGCGGATTCGTCCCTGACCCGGCTGCAGCACGCCCTCGTAGAAGTCGCCGCGAGTTCGGGTGTGAGCGGAGGCCGTGGAGGCGGACGTCGCGGCGAGGGTGGTGCCCGCCCCCATCGCTGCAGCCGCCAACAGCAGTCCCCGACGGCCGACCCCGGCCTCGACGGCCGCGGAGGCTCGGACGGGGTCGACTGTGTTGTCTGGATCGGTGGTCATTGCCGGCTCCTCGTTCGTCGGTGGAAGCCACGAACGTATTGAGCCCGGCAGCCGCGGTCATTGCGGGAGGATTGCGAACGAGTTACCGCGACCGGGTCAGCTCAGCGGCGGCTGCTCCTCCTCCACCACGGGGCTCGGACGATGGGCCGTGCGCGAGAACCCTTCGCTGAAGACGGTCCGGCCCCGCTCGGCGAGGGACACGTAGGCCTCCTTCACCTCACCGACCAGGCCCCTGACCTGATTGGGGACCTGCTTGCCGTAGTCGACCACCGGATTGGCGCCCGCGGCGCGGCGCTCGGTGTAGGTGTGCTTGCCCTGACGGACGACGTCCTGAACGGTGCCGGCGACGATGTCGGCCAGCCCGGTGATGACGTAGGCGGCCTCGGCGGCCACCTTGGTCGCGACCTTGCCGACCTTGTTCGCGGTGATGTGGGTGTTGCTGGGCATGGCTGTGCTCCTGATGTGCGAGTGCGATGACGGCTGCGCCCCAGCCTGGCGCGCCGGGCGGCGGCATTCAACCTCCCACCGGGTGGCTCCGGGAACGGTCAGGGACGCCGAGTAGGGTGCCGCCATGAACGTCATCGACGCCGTGGACGCCGTCCTCCCCTCCGTTCTCGACGACCTCGCGGCCCTCGTGGCCATCCCGTCGGTGAGCGCGCTCCCGGGTCATGACGACGACGTCCGGGCAACCGCCGAGTGGATCGTGGCGCAACTGCGGGTACTGGGCTGCGACGACGTCCGGATCGTCGCCGAGGGCGGGCAGCCCGCCGTCATCGCCCACTTTCCCGCTCCCGCCGGGGCTCCGACGGTGTGCCTGTATGCACATCACGACGTGCAGCCGACCGGCGACGTCGCACTGTGGACCTCGTCCGACCCGTTCCGGGTGCGCGAGGCAGACGGTCGCCTGTTCGGCCGGGGTGTCGCCGACGACAAGGCAGGGGTGATGGTGCATCTGGCCGCCCTGCGCGCGTTCGGCGGCCGGCCACCGGTCGGCGTGACGCTGTTCGTCGAGGGCGAGGAAGAAGTCGGCTCGCCGTCGCTGGCGACGATCCTTCAGCGGCATCGTGACCTGCTCGCGGCCGACGCCTACGTGATCGCCGACTCGGCCAACTGGAATGTCGGCCAGCCGGCCTTCACCACGACGCTGCGCGGCCTGGTCGACTGCGTGGTCGAGGTGTCGACCCTCGACCATGCGCTGCATTCCGGGCAGTACGGCGGCGCCGTTCCCGACGCGCTGACCACGCTGTGCCGTCTGCTGGCCACCCTGCACGATGCCGAGGGGAACGTGGCGATCGAGGGGCTGGGCGCGATGCCCGAACCCAAGCTTGACTACCCCGAGAACCGGCTGCGTGCCGAGACCGGGCTGCTGGACGGCGTCCGGCTGCTCGGCGAGGGCCCGATCGCCGGACGGCTGTGGACCAAGCCGACCGCCACCGTGATCGGCATCGACGCCACCAGCGTCGCCGACGCCTCGAACACGCTTGCGCCGTCCGCGCGAGCCAAGGTGAGCGTCCGGATCGCCCCGGACGCCGACCCCGGCCGGGCACTGACTGCGCTGACGACCCACCTGCAGCGCGAGGCGCCATGGGGCGCCCGAGTGCGGGTCAGCGATGGAACTAAGGGTTCCGGCACCACGGTGCCGTTCCGCGGCCCGTTCGCCGAGGCGGCCCGGGCCGCGTTCGTCGAGGCGTGGGGCGTCGAGCCGGTGTTCACCGGGCAGGGTGGTTCGATCCCGATGGTGGCCGACTTCCAGCGGGCCTTCCCGGCGGCCGAGGTCCTGGTCACCGCGGTCTGCGACCCCGATTCCCGCATGCACGGCATCGACGAATCGCTGCATCTGGGCGATTTCGCGAGGGCTTGCCGGGCCGAGGCGCTGCTGCTGGCCCGATTCGCCGGAACACCCACTGGCTAGGCCCATAGCCTCAGCGTGAGGCCCTCAGCGCAACAGCCCCAGCTGATGGGCTCGCGCGATCGCGGCGGCGCGGCTGCTCACCTCCAGCTTCAGGTAGATCGAGGCGAGATGCGCCTTGACGGTGCGCTCGCCGACAAAGAGGCTCGTGGCCATGTCGCGAGTGCGCAGGCCGTCGGCGGCCAGCCGCAGAACCTCCAGCTCGCGGCCGGTCAGCCCGATCCGCACGGAGGCGGTGGCATCGGCCGCATCCTCCCCGGTGGCTGGCGCAACGCCGGGAGCGAGAACCCGGGCCAGCAGGTCGGCCTGAAGCAGCGCGTCGCCGGCGGCAGCCGCCCGAATGGTGCTCTCCAGTTGTCGGTGGTTGGTGTCCTTGAGCAGATAGCCGCGGGCACCGGCGCGCAGCCCGCGCAGCACCAGGTCGTCCTCGTTGAACGTGGTCAGGATCACCACGGCGGTCGTGGGGTGGTCGGCGCGCAGGCGTTCGGTCGCCTCGATGCCGTCCACCCGCGGCATCCGGATGTCCATCAGCACCACATCGGGTGTGAGTTCCGCGACGGCCTGCAACGCCTCCGCCCCGTCGGACGCCTCACCGACCACCTCGATGTCGGCGCTGGTCTCGAGCAGCAGCCGGAGCCCTTGGCGCACCACCTCGTGGTCGTCGACGAGCAGCACCCGGATCATCGGCGAACCTCCAGCAGGATGACCGTCCGCCCGGGGGTCGACTCGATGGTCAAGCAGCCTCCCAGCAAGGCGGCCCGCTCCCGCATGCCGATCAGGCCGTAGTGGCCGTCGCGCACGGCGTCGGGGTCGAAGCCGCGTCCGTCATCGGCGACCCGCAGGCTGAGGCCGTCGCCGTCGTCGGTGAACTGGACGAGCACATGGCCGGCCTGAGCATGCCGGGCCACATTCGCCAACGCCTCGTCAAGCACCCGCAACAGCTGCTCCCGGGCCTCGGCGGGAAGGGCCACCTCGCCGCCGATCTCGACTGTGCTGCGGACGCCGGTCTCGCGGGTGAACCGGGCGGCCCGGGCCCCGATCTCGGAGGCCAGGTCGTCCGGATTGCGGCGCAGGTCGTCGATCGCCTGCCGCGAGGAGGCCAGCGTGCCGCGGGCGCTGGTCAGCGCCTGGTCGAGGATGGCCAGTGCCCGGGCCGGGTTGTCCCGTTCGAGATGACCGCGCGCGGCCTCGAGTTGCAGGGTGATGCCGATCAGGCCCTGGGCCAGGGTGTCGTGGAGTTCGCGAGCCATCCGCTGCCGCTCGGCACGCCGGGTCAGCGCAGCGACCTGCGCGGTGGAGGCCCTCAGTTCCGCGGTCAGCGCCTCGGCGCGGAGTCGCTCGGCGTCCGCCCGGTTGTAGAGCATCACCAGCACGATCACGGTCCCTGCGATCAGGCCGAACTGGTTGAGCGGCACCGCCCACCCGGCGGGCGGCGTCATCAGCAGCAGCGCGGCGACTGCGGCGGCCAGGTAGCAGCCTGCCAGGGTGAAGCCGCGCCGGGTGTTGCCCCAGGTGCCGAGCGCCTCACCGGCCAGGCACAGCAGTGCCGATTCGGCCAGCGAGATGTCGACACTGACCACGAGCCGGGTGGCGATGAACAGCACCAGAACCAGTGCGGACTGGACGGCCACATACGCGGGCCACCAGCGCTGCTGTCCCCCCAGCAGTCCGTTGCACCAGAACCCGGCCACCAGGCAGGCGACCGCCGCGACCACGGTGCCCGCCACCGCCGGATGCCCCTCACGTAGCAGCACCGCCACCGACTGCCAGGCGAGCGCCGCCAGCACCGCGGTGACGAAGAGATAGATGAGCAGCGGCTCGGCGAGCGCGGTCCGGAGCCGGGCCCAGTCGGCTCCGCCGGGCACCGCACTCCCCCGGTCGGCCACGCCTGCCTCCTGATGTCGCTCCTACCCTGCTGCCCCGATGGTAAGAGGTGCCGTCCGCTACGGGTATTGGCCGAACGGGCACCCGAACGGACACCCCACCGGCCGATGCCGAGGCCTCACTCGCTCCCTAGCTTCGTGGTCGAGGGTCGACCCGAGGAGGAAACCATGAAGCTTGTCACCCGCATCGTGTTGCTGTCCGGGATCGTCGCCGCGGCGGTTCTCACCGGAGGTCAGTGGAATCTTCCGCTCGCGGCTGGGGTGGGCGCGGTACTCACCCTGCGCTACTACCGTGCCACCACCCGCCCGATCGCCGACTTCTTCCTGCTGTCGGCGCTGGTCGGAGTCGCCGGCGCCATCGCCTGGAACGGCGTCGTCCCGTCCGTCGTCACCGCGCCGCTGCCGACCGCGGTGATCCCGGTGACCGGCGCGCTGGTCGGCATGCTGGTCTTCGTCCTGGACCGCTGGGTACACCGCCGGGTGGGGGCGACCACGCTGGCCTCGCTGGTGTTCCCCGCGGCATGGACGGCCGTCGACACCCTCACCACCGGCGGCGCCGAGGTGGGCACCTTCGGGTCGCAGGCCTATACCCAGGTCGGCACGCCGGTGATCCAGCTCGCCGCGTTCGGTGGCCTGCCGCTGGTGGTGTTCCTGGTGGGTTGGTGCGCCAGCCTGATCGCCCTGCTGTGGGAGCGCGGCGCCGCCACCCCGCGCACGGCCTGGGCGGCCGTCGCCGTGATGGGGCTGGTGCTGATCGGTGGCGTGGCTCGTCCGTTGCTCGCTCCCACCGCCGAGCGTGTGGTGCGCATCGCCGGTGCGTCGCTACCCAACGGCGCCGTCAACGACGCGCTGGCCATGGAGGCCGATTCGGCCGAGTTCGCCGCGGCGGTGGCGGCCACCCATCGACATCTGGCCGGCGAAGCCGAGCGCCTGGCGGCGGACGCCGACCTGGTGGTCTTTCCCGAGGCGGCCGCTTTCGGCACCGGGGCCGATATCGCCGGCCTGCGGGCCACCCTGGCCGAGGTGGCCCGCCGGACCGGCGTCTGGATCGTTCTGCCGACGCTCACCGTCGACACCCGTCCGGTGGCCAACCGGGTCGAGGTGCTGGACCCGCGCGGCGAGGTCGTGCTCACGCACGTCAAGTACGGCGGCAACGGGTTCGAGGGTTCGCTGCGCGGCGATGGACGGCTGGCGGTCGTCGACACCCCCTTCGGACGGCTGAGCGCAGTGATCTGCTGGGACGCCGACTTTCCCGACGTGATCCGACAGGCCGGGGCTCAGGGCGTGGAGCTGATGGTGATCCCGGCCAACGACTGGTTCGAGGTGCGCCGGATCCACGCCGAGATGGCCGTGGTGCGCGCCATCGAGAACGGCATGGCTGTCGTCCGTCAGACCGGCTCGGGGGTGAGTCTCACCGCAGATGCGCACGGGCGGCGGTACAGCGACGTCGACTCGTTCGGCGACTCCGGCGGGGCTCCCGGGCAGCAGCGGGCCGCGGTTCCGGTGTCCGCGACGACCACGCTGTATCCGAGCGTCGGCCCGGCGTTCGGCCTGGTCGCCGGAGCCGGCACGCTGGTCGCCCTCGGATGGCTGCTGGTGACTCGCCGCGGCGCTAGAGCAGCTGGCCGACCAGACCGGTCGCCGCAAGCACAGCCTGCTGCTCGAGCACCCCGAGCCCCGAGTTCCGGACGGATCGATTGAAGGCCGACAAAGTGGTCTTGGGCGTCTGGCCGGCGGCGATTCGCGCGCTGGCCAGCTGCCAGTCGTCGAGCAGCTCCGTCTTGGCATTGCTGTTCGGGAGCGCGTTCAGGGCGAACCGGACGCCCTCGAGCGCGGCGGCCAAACCCACCACCCTGCCGGGGTCGGGTGCGGTCGGCGTGATCCTCGGGGTGGGGCTCGTGCTCCTGGACGGCTTCGCCGAGGGCGACTTCGACGCAGGGGTCGACGATCGGCTCGGCTGCGGGCCGAACAGCTGCGTGGCGGCGGCACCGGTCAGATTGGCGGCGATGCCGCCGGCCAGGATGGCCGCCATCAGGCCGACCAGCACCCCGGCGATCCACCAGGAGCCGGCGGGCTGCAGCTGTTCGAGCGCCCGCGCCGCCGCGGGCGAAGGTGTGTTCACCTGGGTGTACGGACGGGTCTGCGACATCGGCCCCGGAGGTGCCATCGCCGGCCGGGTCGCCGTCGCCGCCATCGGCGGCGTCGCCGGCGGCATGGGCAGCGGCGCGGTGGGGGCGTGGGGGTTCTCCGCGATCTGGTCCAGCGTCCGCAGCACGGCCGCGGTGTCCGGTCGCTCCGTCGGGTTCTTGGCCAGCAACCGACTGACCAGGGCATCCAGTGCCGGCGGAGCGTCCGGGCGCCGGGCGAGCAGCCGCGGCGGTGTTTCATTGATCTGACTGGACGCCACCATGACCGCCTGGTCGCCGTCGAACGGCGGGCGCCCGGTGAGCATGGTCATGATCAAGCAGCCCAGTGCGTACAGGTCGGTGGCGGCGTCCACCGGACGTCCGGAGGCCTGCTCGGGTGACATGTAGGCGGCGGTGCCGATGGTCATGGACGGTGCCGTGAGGTGCGGGTCGGCCTGCCCCGTCAATTGGGCGATGCCGAAGTCCAGCAGCTTGACTCGGCCGCCGCTGCGCATCACGTTGGCCGGCTTGATGTCCCGGTGCACCAGGCCGATCACGTGCGCAGCGGCCAGCCCGAGGGTGACCTGCCGGGCGACGTCCAGGGTCTGGCTGAGGCTCAGCGGGCCACCTCGGGCGATGGTGTCGGCCAGCGATTCGCCGTGCAGCAACTCCATCACCAGGTAGGCGGTGCCGCCGTCGACCCCGCCGTCGAACACGGTGACCGTGTGCGGGCTGGTCAGCTTGGCGGTGAGCACGATCTCGCGCTGGAACCGGCTGGCGATGGAGGGGTCGTTGACCCGTGCCAGGTCGACGGTCTTCACCGCCACCTCCCGGTCCAGCCGGACGTCGCGGGCGCGCCACACTCGTCCCATGCCACCGGCACCGATCTCGTTCTCCAGGCGGTAGCGGCCCGCCAGCAACTGCCCCGTCACTATTCGCAGGCACCCGCGGGCGGCGTGGTGGCGCGGGCGGTGAGTGGGCGGGCCGTACCCACGAGTGTCAGTGCGCGCAACAAGAAGGCCATGCCTCCAAAGATAGGTGGCCCCGCGTCACACGCCCGCAGGCCTCATCCACGCTTGACCCAAGGTTGAGCCTCGAATGCCCAAATTCACCGTCATTTTGGCCGCAGAACCCCACGATGGCGACAAATCGTAACAAAACGATGATGAGAGAACCGCACCAAACGGTTCCCACCGGCGAGCGCAGCCGCTAGCTTGTCCCCGACCGTCCCTGTCGGACAAATCATTTCGGGAGACAAGATGAGTGTGCCCATCGGAGAGCAACTTCGGCGTCGGAAGCCGATCGTGTTCCAACACATGCACCACAAGGGCGAGGAACTCGCCCGCAACATGGGCACGTTCCAGTTGATGATGTTCGGCGTAGGCGCCACCGTCGGCACCGGCATCTTCTTCGTGCTCAGCGAGGCGATCCCGAAGGCCGGGGCGGCCGTCATCATCTCCTTCGTCATCGCCGCTGCGGCCGCTGGGCTGTCGGCGCTGTGCTACGCCGAGATGGCCTCCGCGATCCCGGTCAGCGGCTCCACCTACTCCTACACTTACCACGCCCTCGGCGAGGGCGCCGCGGTGCTGATCGCCGGCTGCGTGCTGTTGGAGTACGGCGTCGCCGTCTCCGCTGTGGCAGTCGGCTGGAGCGGCTACTTCAACGAACTGCTGCACAATCTTTTCGGATTCACGCTGCCCAAGGTGTTGTCGGTGTCGTTCGTCACCGGTCCGGACGGCGTGCCGACCGGCGGCGGAGTCAACCTGCCCGCAATGATCCTGATCCTGCTGTGCATGTTGCTGCTGCTGCGCGGCGCCTCGGAATCGGCGACGGTCAACGCGATCATGGTGCTGATCAAGCTCGGCGTGCTGCTGCTGTTCACCATCATCGGTTTCAGCGCATTCAACGCCGACCACTTCTCGAACTTCTTCGCCCAGGCGGCCGGCATCAGCGCCGCCGCGGGAACGATCTTCTTCAGTTTCATCGGATTGGACGCCGTAGCGACCGCCGGTGAGGAGGTGAAGAACCCGCAGAAGGCGCTGCCGCGGGCCATCATCGGTGCGCTGTTGATCGTGACCGCCATCTACATCATGGTCGCCGCAGCCGGCATCGCCGCCAAGCCGGTGGAGTTCTTCTCCACCGAGGCGGCCGGCGAGGCGGGACTGGCCAAGATCCTGGCCGACATCACCGGCAACCAGATCTGGTCGACGATCCTGGCCGCGGGCGCGGTGATCTCGATCTTCTCGGTGACGCTGGTCACCCTGTACGGGCAGACCCGTATCCTCTTCGCGGTCGGCCGCGACGGCCTGGTTCCGAAGAAGTTCCTCGAGGTCAACCAGAAGACGATGACCCCGACCTACAACACCATCTTCGTCTCGGTGCTGGTCGCGATCGTGTCCGGTTTCGTGCCGGCCGACTACCTGTGGGAGACGGTCTCCATCGGCACGCTGATGGCGTTCTCGGTGGTCGCCATCTCGATCATGGTGCTGCGTCGCACCCATCCCGACCTCGAGCGTCCGTTCAAGGTGCCGCTCTACCCGGTGATCCCGATCCTGACCGTCGTCGCCTGCGTGTACGTCATGTCCGGGCTGGCCGCTGTGACCTGGGCGATCTTCACTGGTTGGATAGTCATCGTGTTCGCGTACTACTGGTTCTACGGACGCCGGCACGCGACGCTCAACACCTATCAGTCACTGGAAGAAATTGCCGAGCCAAAGGGTAAGGACGACGAATGACATACCTGGTCAGCTACCGACCAGAAGCCGACGACTCGGGCGAACTTGCCCTGGCTTGCCAGTTCGCCCGATCGGCGGCCGACACTGTGCACGCGCTCACGGTGGTCCCGCGCGGCTGGGAGACCTCGGCCGGCAGCGCCACGGACGGCGAGTTCGAGACCTGGGCCGCCGAGGAGGGTGAGGCGAGCGCGGAGGCAGCGCTGAAGTGGCTCGCCGGCGAACCGGACATCACTGCCGAAGCGACCTGGGTCACCGGGCGCTCGGTGCCGGCGGCCATCATGGAACAGGCCGAGGCGTTGGGCGCGACCCTGATCGTGGTCGGCTCGGGCAACGACGGCACCGAGGGACGGATCGCGGTCAGCTCGAAGACCGACCGGCTGCTGCACTCCTCACCGGTGCCGGTGGCGCTCGCCCCTCGCGGCTATCGCCCAGCGCCGGGGTCGAAGATCACCCGGGTCACGCTCGCCTTCCGCGATGACGACGTCACCTGGAAGCTGCTCGACGACGTCGCCGAGATCTGCAAGCTCATCGGCGCCGACCTGCGGCTGCTGACCGTCGCGCTGAAGCATCGGACGATGGTCACCTCCCCGGTCCGCAACGACGAGGATCTCGTCTTCCACAAACTGGTGGAGCAGGTCAAGGGTGCTCAGGTGGAGGCGCTGGAGCACCTCTACAAGCACGACGACCTCAGCGCGACCGTCGAGCTGGCCCGCGGCACCACCTGGGCCGAGGCGCTGGCCAGCGTGGAGTGGGCCGAGGGCGACGTGCTCGTTGTCGGGTCGTCCCGCACCCACAAGCTGGCCAACGTGTTCCTGGGCTCCGGCGGCGCGAAGATCGTCCGGAACTCCCCGGTGCCGGTGATCGTCGTTCCGTAGTCACTCGCCCGGTCGGGCTCGTCGAGTTCCTCGCTGGGTCGATCCCGCCGACACCCGCACACGCCCTGGGTCAGGGAGCCAACCGCTCCCTGACCCAGCTGCCGTCCGGCAGCAGGCGGTAGCGCAACCTGTCGTGCAGGCGCGACGTCCGGCCCTGCCAGAACTCCCACACCTCGGGCAATACCCGGTAGCCGCCCCAGTGCCCGGGCCGCGGCGGATCGTCCCCGTAGCGGGCGGACGCGGCGGCGGCGTTTGCCGCCAGCACCTCGCGGTTCGCGATCACCTCGCTCTGCGGCGACGCCCAGGCACCGATCCGGGAACCGGCCGGACGGCTGGCGAAGTAGGCGTCCGATTCAGCGGGAGTGGTGCGTTCGCCGCGACCTTCGACGCGCACCACCCGCTCCAACTCGACCCAGTGGAACTGCAGCGCGGCGAACGGATGCGCCGCCAGCTCGCGTCCCTTGCGCGAGCGGTAGTTGGTGTAGAACACCAGCCCGCGCTCGTCGAAACCCTTCAGCAGCACGATCCGGGTGGACGGTCGCCCGTCCGGCCCGACGGTGGCCACCGTCATCGCGTTGGGCTCGGCGACGCCGGCGGCGACGGCCTGGTGGAACCAGGCGGTGAACTGCGGCAGCGGCTCGCCGGCGGCCGACGCCTCGTCCAGGCTGTCTCGTTCGTAGCTGAGCCGCATCGCGGAGGGATCCATGTCCGTGAGCCTACGACCCCGCGGTGGGCTTGCCGGGCGCCGGCCGAAGGCGGATGCTGGAGACATTCGGACGCCGGACGTCAGGGGGAGGACGATGGACATCGCGGACGATCGGCCGGCCGTTCCCCGGATCATTCCGCCGCTGTGGGGGTTGCTGTGGCACGGGGCTCAGTCCGCGCTCACCGCGCAGGCGGGCGGACGCCGCCGGTTCCCCGGCCAGCCCGTTGTCGCCGGCGTGATCGGCGCGGCTTCCCTGGTCCTCGGAGCGGCGGCGCTGGGTCGCTTCTTCCAGGCCGGGACCACCGCCGAACCGCACCGTCCGGGCGACGCATCGACCCTGGTCACCGACGGCCTCTACGCCTACACCCGCAACCCGATGTACTGCTCGATCCTGCTCGCCCTGGCAGCCCACGCGGTCTGGGCGGGCCGGCTGCGCACGCTGGTGGCGCTGCCCGGCCTGGTCCTCACCCTGCAACCGCAGATCGCCGCCGAGGAGGACGCCCTGACCCGGCTGTTCGGCGCCGATTACGAGGAGTACCTGGCACGCGTTCCGCGCTGGTTCTAGGAGTCTGCCGGTCGTCATCCCATTGACCGATGCCGACCGCGTTGGTCGAGCAGGTCTCCGATCCCGATCCAGTTCGTCGCCACCTCACCCTGCCCGCCCCCTCTTCCGCTCCGTTCACTCAATCGTTATAGTTCTCGGGACCGCACCCTCATCTCGGTCGGCCAGCTCATATTCGCCCCCAAAGGAGAGGGTCACCCATGTCCTATCGGAGCCCCGCCGGACGGCTCGTCCGCGCACTCACCAGGGCCGCGGCGGTCACCGCGGCCGGTGCGCTGATGGTCGCCGGCATCGCAGCCCAACCTGCCGCGGCTGGCGGCGGCCACCGCGACGGCCACCACGGTCACCATCGCGCCGCCCCCAAGACCGTCGTCTACGTCGAGGTCAACAACTACGACTTTCGCAACGTCGCCGACTACACGCTGAAGAACACCAATCGTCCGGCGTTCGACCTGGCGATGATCTTCGCGGCCAACATCAACTACGACGTCGACAAGAAGAAGGCGTACCTGCATCTGAACGAGCGGGTCACCGAAACGCTGCAGAACGCCAGAACGCAGGTCCGGCCGGTGCAGGCCAAGGGCACCAAGGTGCTGCTGTCGATCCTGGGCAACCACCAGGGCGCCGGCTTCGCCAACCTCCCCACGTACCGAGCCGCGGACGCCTTCGCCGCCGAACTGGCCGCCGCGGTGAAGAAGTACCGCCTGGACGGCATCGATCTGGACGACGAATGGTCTCAGTACGGCGCCAACGGTACCGGCCAGCCCAATGACTTCTCGTTCGTCTACTTCATCAAGGCGCTGCGGCACCGGCTCGGCAAGGACAAGCTGATCACCTTCTACAACATCGGGCCGTCGGGCGAGCGGACGGTCTACCGCGGCTTCAAGGCCGGGTGGCTGCTCGACTACGCCTACAACCCGTACTACGGCTCGTGGCAGCCGCCGCTGATCCCGGGCATGCGGAAGCGCCAGCTGGGTGCGGCCGCCGTGGACCTGACCCGCACCGACAACACCTTGGCCGTGGAGATGGCCCAGCGCACCGTCCGCGAGCGGTTCGGCGTCTACGTCACCTACAACCTGACCGACCAGGATCACTCCGCGTACCTGTCCGGCATCACCCGTGCGCTGAAGGGCAGGAGCACGGTCTACCGGGCGCGCCCCTGAGCCAAGCCTCGGTCGAGCTTGTCGAGACCAATGGGCCTCGCCAGGCTCGCCCCGCGATTCGGCATCGACGAAGGCGGGCCGGTCAGCGGGCGGCGCGGGGCCTCGTCCGGCCCTCCATCGCCCGCTGGCAGGCGTCCACCGTCTCCGGCGCCAGGTCGACGCCGAGCGCCCGCGCCTGGCCGGTCACCCAGCGCACCAGACGCCGGACCTCGTCGGTGTTGCCGGCCAGCACCTCGGTGTTGATCCGTTCCACCAGCAGCAGTTCGTCCTCGGGTGCGACCAGCAGCGCCCGCGCGGCGGCCCAGCGGGCGACGTCCAGATCCTGGTGCTGCAGCGCCCACCGGGTGAGCAGCACGCCGGCGTCCCGGATCAGCGACGCCATGTCGGTGCGCAGCTCCTCCGCCCAGCGCCACTGCCCGGGCGCCGCGTCGGCGAGCGGCGCGCCCCGGACGTGCTCGAGCACGCTGACCAGCACCTCCGGTGCCAGCCGGTTCAGTCCGGGCGCGGTCAGCAGCTGGACCCGCTGCCAGTCCGATTCGACACCCGGATGGAGCTGGATCCGGCCGGAGTAGGCCTCGGGCAGGTAGGCCGCGCCCGCCCCGTCCGTGCCCAGCCAGGAGCGCAGCCGGGACATGTTCGAACGGCGAGTGCTCTCTGCCACCACGAGCTCTGTAGCCATCCGGGTCGCCGTGCTCCGCGGATTCTCCAGCAGCCACGCACAGTACTCCTCGCACTGGCGCCGCGATCGGGCGGGCGGGATCCCGGCCGCACCGAGCAATTCGATCGGCCCGATCAGCTTCAGGTACGGATGCTCGAACACCTCCGGTCGGGGCTCGTCGACCCGCACCGATTCCCGCCGGGGCACCAGTGTCCGGACGTTGTCGGCCTCCGACCACCACGGGGCCTGCCCAGGCGGTTCGTCGGTCGCCGCGAAGATCGTGCCGATGGCCGCGCGGGTATGCGCCGGGATCAGGTGGGGACGAAACTCACGGTGTTCGGGGTCGAGTCGGGCTCGCGGATCCTCGTCGGTACCGGAGAGCACCAGCGCCGACGCGCCCGGCCCGGCGACCACGCCGGCCACTCCCAGATCGGGGTCGCCCAGCAAACCGTCGAGCCGGGCCCGGGCGGCTGCGTTCGGCTCGTCGGCCACGATCACGACCTGGGCCGCACCCGCCTCGGCCCGCTCCGGGTCGACCCTGAGCAGGACGGTCGGGGAATCGTCGGCTTCCCGTGCGGCGATCAGTTCGCCCAGGGCATCGATCGCGTCGTCGGTCTCGGCACAGAACCGCACCAGTTCGGGGCACGCGGCCCGGACGAACATCTCGTCCCCACCGACCACGATCAGACCGAGTTCCGAGGACCAGGGCGAGCAGGACAGCTCGACGGCCATGGCCGCGGCCGCCGCGTGACGCAGGCTGCGCGGCCCGTCCAGCGCCAGTGGTGAACGGGATTCCAGATCGATCATCAGCCAACTGCCGTCGGCATCCCGGCCCAGGGTGACCAGAGCCGGGAACGGCACGGGGTGGGCGGAGAGCGGGAGCTTGGCGGCTGTCGCACTCGTCAGCCGCCAGGACCCCGCCGCCTGGCGAAATCCCTCCGGCGGGTCGAAGCCCGGTTCGGCCGCCCACTCGAAACTCACGCCCGTGCGGTCGACGCGGACCAGGGTGAGTCGCGGCAGCGGCTTCCCGACCGCGTGCGCGTGCCTGCCGAGTGCCCGCAGCGCAGTCTCGAGCAATGCTGTGGCGTCGGGTTGTTCGCGACGCCCGAGCGCGGTCTCGTAGCGCCGGATGTCCACCGGCGGGTGGTTGATCCGCCGGCCCAGCGGACGTGCCCGCAGTTGGTCGAGCCGGTGCAGGCTCACCCCGGCGAGGATCATCGCGGCGGCGGCACCCGAGATGCCTCCGACGAGGGACCATCCCGGCCCGGACGCCCCGGCGCCCGTGGCCTGCGGAGCCTCGCCGGGCGTGGGCCGCGCCTCCGGCCCAGGTGAGGGGGATTCGGCGGGTTGCTGCACCTCGGGACGAGGTGAATCCGCTTGTGGCAGACGATGCTGTTTCCGAACCGGACGATCCCGGGCCGGCTCCGGCGCCGCGGCGGAGCGCGCTGGGATGACCAGTTGCCAGCCGACGTCGATCATGTCCGGGTCCTTGATCCGCTCCTTATTGGCCCGGAAGATTCGTGGCCACCTGGCGGCCGCTCCCAGATGCTCCTGCGCGAGTTCGCTCAGCGTGTCGCCCCGCTGCACGACAACTCTCAGCGGGGACGCCGCCCGGCTCCGTTCCGGCTTGGCCGACGCCCGGTGAGCCCGTGTCGCCTGCACGGTGACGTCAGGTTCGCTCGGCAGCTCGGGGATCACCAGCCGGGCGCCCGCGGGGAGGTCGACGGTCGGGTTCGCCAGCAGGCCGGGGTTCGCCTCGGCGAGCAGCCGCCAGCGGCTGCCGTGGCCCAACAACTGCTCGGCGACACTCCAAAGATCGTCGCCGGGACGCACCTGGTAGCTATCCGCCCCATCGATGTCATCCCCGGCGCTCGACAGCTTCGGAGACGGCGAGCCTGTGCTGGCAGCCGCACTCGCCGGGCTCGGCGCCGGTGCCGCAGAAGCGGCCATCGCCGGTCCGGCGGTGGCCGAGAGGGCCGTGACCACCAGCGCGCTGGCGACCGACTGGACGCCTCCCAACAGCGGGATGCGCAGCGGGAGGGCGCGGCGGCCGATGAGGTTGACCGCCTCGACGACCACGGACAGCGCGAAGGCGAGCCAGGCCAGCCAGCCCACGACGGTCAGCGCCGCCAGCACCGCGGAGCCGTCGTCGGGTCGCGCCAGGTCCGCCGCACGCAGCGGCGAGACCCCCCACAGCCACAGGGCGATCGGTACGCCGACGACGATGGTCAGCAGCGACAGCGCCGCAAGCACGGCACGGAAGCGAGTCATCTCAGCCTCTCCTTCGATAGCGGTCCAGCACCGAGCCGGCCTCGGCCGCCACGTTCCATTGGCCCGGCCAACCGGGCACGATCAGGTCGGCCAACGGCACGGCGCAGTCGACCCGGGCGGTCACCCGGGCGGGCTGGCCCACGGGTACCTGAAAGCCGCCGAGGTCGACGTCGACATGCAGCGATGAGCAGGACAGCCCGCGGGTGGTGGCCTGCAGCCGTGCGACGTCGTGGGCCGCCGCCCTCGCCTCGGACGGCGTTTGGGCCAGCGAGGCGGCGCGGGCGGCCGTTCCGGCGATCTGCTCCACCATGGTGTGCGCCTGCCAGACCCGAGCGGACCCGATCATCAGCGAGAGCAGCAGGCCCAGGGCGGGCACGATCACCGCGAACTCCAGAGCGGCTGCCCCCCGCTCGGTCGTCCCCGCGCCCGAGGTTCGGACCCCTGTCATGGTTTCGTCCGTTCCACCGGCATCACGGCGTGCTCGGCGACAGTGCCGAGACCCAGGTCGAGGATCAGCGGCGCGTGGGCCGTCACCACGACCCGCACCAGCCGCGGTTGTCGTTCGACGCGGACGTCGACAGCGGTCAGCCCGCCGGCCGCGCCGATCCGGCGGCCCATCGCGGACGCCTCGCCGTCGGAGCCGCGTCCCCAGGCGACCTGCTCGGCCACCGCGGAGGCCGCCTGCGACGCCACATTGCGGCCATGCAGCCACACTCCGGCCTGGATGGTGCCGAGCAGGACCAACATCACCGCGGGGATCAGCAGCGCCCATTGGGTGGACTCGGCGATCCCCCGCTCGCTCACGGCTGCTTCAGCGGTCCCAGCTTGGTGTTGACGAACACGGTCACAAGAGTGACGATCGTCGCCGCGACAGCCACCGCCCCCGCCAGCAACAATGCGTTCTCGGTGGACTGGGACAGGCCCTTCTCGCCGCGCTGCGGCGGGCTGAGCAGAAACCCGATCAGGGTGTGCAGGATGGTCATGGCGGTACTCCTTCAAGGTGGAAGTCATGTGCTCAGCAACCTGAGCAGGGGTGGAATCAGGAACAGCAGCCCGAAGATCAGGCTGGGAATGACCATCAGGAAGGTCATCCGCTCGGAGATGGCGGAGGCCTCGACCTTTGCCTTGGTCAGATGCGCGTCGCGCAACTCCTTGACCCGTGCCCGCAGCGCCTCGGACAGCGAGGCGCCGGAGTCGTCGAGTTTCATCACATCGGCGACGTCACACAGCGCCGGCAGGTCGAGTTGCTCGCCCAATCGTTTGAGTTCGGTGAAGGGCGCGCGCTGTTCGAGCCGGGAGCGCTGCAGCGAGTCCCGGATGGCCACGAAGACGGCCTGATCGGACACCGCGGCCGCCGCGTGCAGCGACTGTGTGGCGCTCGAGTTCGCCAGTCGCTCCAACGTGACCAGGTCCATGAAGGTGAGCAGGGCCTCGGTCGCGTCGGACGAGGCCGAGACGGCCCGGCGTCCGATCACGATGTCGGGCAGGAAGAAGCCGACCACCCCCAGCAGCAGGGCCACCACCATCGGGATGATCGGCGAATCGCCGCCCGCCAGCAGCAGCACGGCGCCGGCGAGGCTGGGCAGGGCGAATCCGGCCAGCGCCGCCAGCACCTTGTAGCTGTAGAACCGGTCGAGCCCGATGCCACGCAACTGGAGCTGGCGACCGATCCGGTCATCGACCCGGCCCGGCAGGTGGCGGCGCGCCCAGGCACCCAGCCGGTCACGTCCGCCGACGGCGGCCGCGCGTTCGTCTTCCACCCGTCCATCCAGGACGCGCAGGGTGTCGGCCAGCCGGGGGTGAGACGGGACGAAGTACCCGGCCAGCGCCCATAGCCCGGCGGCGAGCAGCACACCGGCGGCGATCGCCACCCACAGCCCACTCACCGCAGGCCCCGCAGGATCCGGTCGCGGCGACGCGGCGTGGTCATCCGGCGCAGCATCAGCAGGGACGCCACATACAGCGCGAGCAGCGACAACAGGATGATCTGCCCGACCGGTGTCCCGTAGGGGGCGAAGAACTCGCGTCCGAACAGCAGCGCCGCCGCGAGTGCGACGACGGTCACCACCGTCACCTGCCGGACGACGATCCGCGGCTTGGCCCGCTCGGTCTCGATCTCCCGCTGCGCCTTGAGCCGGTCCTGAATGGAATCGGCGAGCGCGTGCAGGGTGGCGGTCGCACCGGTTCCGCCTCGTTCGGCGGCCAGGGCGAGCGCGGCCAGCACGGCGTCGGCATCGGCGGAGTCCAGTTCGTCGGCCATCGCCCGCAGCGCCTCGGGAGCCGTCCAACGTTCATCGAGCCTGGCCACCAGCAGCACCAGCGGTCCGGCCAGCAGGGTCGGGGCGTTGCGCACCGACACGCGGATGGCATCGGTGATCGAGCGTCCGGTCGGCAGCGTGGCAGCCAGGGCCCGCACCCAGCGATCGAGCGCCTCCAGCATGTGGACGTCCCGGTTCGGGGGTGCACTCAGCAGAATCGGCAGCCCGACCACGGCGATCGGAACCACGATCACCATCACCGTCATGCCAGTGATTGCGGCGAACCCGATGCCGGCGATCACTCCGATGCCCAGTCGCAGCCCGTGCGCCCGCATCAGCGGGAGCAGTCGATCGCTCAGAGAATCGCCGGGTTTGCCACGGCGCACCGTTTCCACCGGGCGACGCCGCAGGCCGGCGACCACCAGCACCGCCCCGCCGGCCAGCAGGGCGCCGAGGAGACTCGCCAACACCGCGCTCACCGGCCCCATGCCTCATCGAATTCGGCCAGTTCCTCGGCGAAGGCCGGCTCGGGATGGAAGAGGGCCGGCGAGGTGGCCGTCGGCGCGGAGTAGACCAGGTGGGTGACCGGCCGTCCGGCTTCGATGGCGCCGGTGAGCTGCCTGATCTCGGCGACCTGCCGGGTGCGGCGTCCGCCACGCCAGGTGTCGTCGGTCAGGCGCACATAGACGAGGAGATGAATATGGTGGCCGATCTGGCGGTAGGCCTCGTCGACGCTGAGCACTCCGCCCTGCGCGACCCGGGAGGCCAGCCGGTCCATGGTGGACGCCGCCGAGTGCGAGTGGGTGGTGCTCAAAGTTCCGGCTCCGGACTGCATGGCCTCGAACATCGCGCCGGCCTCGGTGCCACGCACCTCGCCGACGATCAGTCGGGACAGGTTCTGCCGCAGCGCCTCCGGGATCAGGTCGGCCACCGTGTACTCGCCGAGGCGGCGTCCGTCTTGGTGCTCGCCCAAACCCACCTTGGCCTGCAGGGCGAGCATGTTGCGGCGGTTCGGTCTCAGATGGGTGAGTAGCTCGTAATCGGTCTCCAGCGTTCCGAACCGCTCGTTCTCAGGGATCGCCTCGATCAGCGCACGCAACAGGGTCGTCTTTCCTGCGCCCTGATCGCCGGAGACCACCATCGACTTGCGCGCCATCACCGCCGAGTGCAGGAACCTGCCGACCTCGTCGGGCAGCATGCCGGTGGCCACCAGATCCGTCAGGGACACATCGGTGAGGATGTGCTGCCGGATGGTGATGGACGGCCGATAGGACAACCCGAACCCGATGGCGTGCAGGCGGAACCGGTCGCCGAGCGCCAAGGTCATGGTGGGGTGCGCATCGTCGAAGGGCCGCGCCGGCGACACCGACTCACCGAGGAAGCGGATCGCTTCCACGAGTTCCTGGTCCGAATCGGCGACCGGCGGACGCTGCTCACGACGTCCGTCGCCGAACTGGACCATCACCGAGTCGTGGCCGTGGATCTCGATGTTCTCCGCTCCCGGAATCTCGAACAGCGGCTGCAGGCGTCCGTAGCCGAAGATCGCGTTCTCCACACCCTCGGCGTAGGCGTGTTCCAGCGAGATCGGCCACAGCGCCTGACCGTTGGTCGACAGGTCCTCGGCATGATCGCGCACCACCTGGCGGACCAGCGACCGCCCGAGCAGGCGGCGATCCACCTCGGGCATGGCGACGCCGTGTTCCTCGGCGTGCTCGGCAAGCTCACGGGTGATCAACTCCGACGCCTTCCGGCGCAGCACGACGACCAGGCTCCAGTCCAGACCGGTGCCCGGCTCGGCGGACGCCGGCTTGGGACAGGTGTCCTCCCAGTCGGGCGATTCGGCACTGCGCGGACGCCGTCCCGGCAGTCGCTCGGCGGGCACCGCGGTCTCGAAGGGCAGATCCTGCCACAGCGGAATGGTGGTGAGCTTGGTCATCGGCGGGCGCCGATCAGCTCGCGGGTCGCCTCCAGCCGGCCGGCGATCGAGCCCGCCGCCGCCCGTACGCTGCGGAAGTACGGCGATTCGGTGAACCTCCGCGGTGCCGGGGCACCGTCGCTGAGCACGGCGGCCTGCTTCGGCGCGGCCGCCACCTCGGCGGCGATCGTGATCGCGAACTGCGCCTGCACCTCGGCCCGGGTGTAGGGCTTACCGCTGCCCACCAGCAGCAATGCGGTCTCGCCGGCCGTCTCCCGCACGGCCCCCAGATAGAGTCGCAGGCCCGCCAGGGCGACCAACGACGTCCCGGTCACCATCAGCATCAAGTCGGCCCGGCGGGTGAGCGGCAGCGGCAGGCCCTCCGGGCCGACCCGTCCCGCGTCGACCAGGACGTCACCGGGCCAGCCGGCCAGGGCGTCGGCCAGTTCCGGCCAAGCCGATCCGAACAGCCCGACGACGCCGGGGTGCGGAAAGCCGGCCAGGAACCGGGCCGGATGCTCGGTGTCCAGCAGCGGTGGCAGCTCGATGGCTTCGTCGTCGAGCACGTCCGCCATCGGACGCCGTTCGCGAGCAGCCTGCAGCAGCCGTCCGAAACCTCGCTGACCAGGGCGTTCACCACGCAGATAGCCTGCCAGCACCGCCTGGGTCGGGGTGCGGTCGGCGTCCACCAGAAGCACCGGCCGCGGCCACGCGAGGGCGAGCCCGAGGGCGGTGGTGGTCACCCCCGGCGCGTTGCCCGCGGAGGCCAGCACCACGACCGACATCAGAGCGCCCGCTTCACGACGACGAGCCGCCCCGCGGCCGCGAGCCGGGCCACCTGGTGGCTGTCGGCGTCGGCGACCATCACCTCCAGCGACGTGCTGCCGTCGGCCAGGGTCGTCGGGGCGACCGCGATGGTGGCCCGATAGGCGTCACCGGCTGCCTTGCCGTCGTTGCCGGCGGCGATCGGGACCAGCACGACCGGGGTGCCGGCGGGCAGAGCGGAAACCGGAACCTGACCCGGCGCCAGCTTCAGACCGAGCCGAGAGAATCCGGGCACCACCTCGGGCTCACCGATCGAGCCCGGGCTGATCAGGGCACCGTCCGACAGGTCGAGCAGCGCCGTCTTGCCGATCAGCTCGGCCGCCCGTTCGGCCGGCACCGTCTCCACCCCGAGATGACTGCCCAGGCTGACCGGTCCCAGGTCGGTGGGTGCGATCAGTTCGCCGCGGTGAATGGTGCGATTCGCCTTCAGCACCGAGGTCGCGCCCGCCACACTCGTGTACAGCACGGCCGATCCCAGCCCGCCCAGGCAGATGGCGAGAACCCCGATCAAGATCCAGCGCAGATTGCGCCGTGGCCTGATGCTGGCGGTGGCCGGGGAAATGCTCGTGTCGGTCATCGTCGGGTACCTCGTGCTGGTGTAATGCGTCCGACGAGACTAAGTGGGTGAACTGACGACGCCTAGGTGTCTCAGGAAATCTGTGGATAACTACGGTGCGAGTCCGATCCAGACCAGCAGGGTCACGATCAGCGGCGGAATCAGCACCGCCGTCCAGCCGGCGAGCCGCCATCGGCGCGCCGTGACGTCCGTCGGCCGTGCGTCGCCGGCGGCGAGCGCCACCAGCAGGATCAGCAGCCAGGTGGCGAGCGTCAACAGCGCACCAACGGCGAACAGGACGGTGTCGACCCAGGGCGCGAGCGGTCCGGGCAGCATCAGATCCAGCGACGAGTTCGCCGCCACACCGCCACTCGTCATCCCCAGCGGCACGCAGATCGCCGCCCACCAGTGCAGATACAGCAACGGCAGCAGTGGCAGCGGAACCGTGGAGCAGCCACCGCGCCGGAGCATCCGGCGCGGCCACAACGAGAGCAGTGCCGCTACCGGACCGAACAGCAGGGACGCGGGAACGATGATCAGCGCGCCGAGATCCTCGGTCTTGATGGAGGCCAGCGCCGGGCCGAACGGCAGCACCCAGGCCACCACCAGCCACAGCTCCCAGGTCACCCGCTGCAGCCGGGTGGGCTCCGCGCCGGCCGTTTCGGCGGTCATCACAGCTCCCGGGTCAGCGGCGGGTTCAGGGTGCTCACCCGGCCCGCCCGGTACAGCGTGGCCGGACGTCCCGGGCCCTCGCGGCGGACGCGTCCGGTCTCGATCAGCAGCCCGGGAGTGCCGGTGATCTTGCGGTGGAAGTTGCGCGGATCGAGCGGACGTCCCCAGACCGCCTCGTAGACCACGCGAAGCTCGGCCACGGTGAATTCGGCTGGGCAGAACGCGGTCGCCAGCGAACTGTACTCGAGCTTCGCCCGAAGCCGGTCGAGCCCGTCGAGCAGAATCCCGGCGTGGTCGAACGCCAGCCGGGACGCCACCGCCTCCTCGATCGGCACCCAGCGCGACCGGGCCGGCTCGGTGCCCGGCACCGCGTCGGGGACGCCGGGCGCCAGCACCAGGTAGGCCACCGAGAACGCCCTGCCGCGAGGGTCGCGGCCCACATCGCCGTAGCTGCGCAGTTGCTCCAGGTGGGTGCGCAGCCGGGCCAGGCCGGTCTCCTCCACGAACTCGCGCGCGGCCGCTTCGTCCAGGTTCTCGTCACTGCGGACGAAACCGCCGGGAAGCGCCAGAACGCCGGCGAACGGCTCCTCGTGGCGGGCGACCAGCCGCACCTGAAGCCGTCCCTCGATCAGGGTGAACACCACCAGATCGACGGCGACGGCCGGCAGCAGAGCCGTGGAACCCGGCCGCCACTGGGAGTTTCGCACCGTGGCAACGTATCGCGTCATAGTGACGATTAGTGGGAGGCGGTGCTCGTCGGATGGACATTAATCCGAGTTGAGCTGGTGGTGGCACACTTCCGGCATGCCAGCACCGCGTCCGAAGCCGGCCATCGTCGTGATCGGGCATGAGCACCGCGCCCCGATGGTGGCCGAACTCACCAAGCGCTACGACGCCGACTACGAGATCGTCGCACCGGCGTCCATGCCCGAGGTGGTCCAGGTATTGCAGGGCCTGGGCGACGACCGGCGTCCGATCGCCCTGGTCGCCTGCGAGTACTTCACCGACGGCGAGAAGGCGACCCACGTGTTCGCCAAGATCCGGCGCTTCGTGCCCACCGCGCGCCGCCTGGTGCTGATTCCCGCCGACCGGTTCCGAGGGTCGACGACGGCCATGCGCGACAGCATCGCCAACGGCTCCATCGACGCGTTCCTGATGCTGCCGCAGGGTCCGCGCGACGAGGAGTTCCACTCCGCCGTCAGCGATCTGCTCAGCGACTGGGGTTCGACGGTCAACACCTCCGAGATCGACGGCACCCGAATCGTGGCCGACGCGCCGAGCGCCGACCTGTCCCGCATCCGCGATTTCCTCAACCAGATGGGCATGCCGCTGACCGTGCACCGCTCCGACTCCGAGGCCGGACGCGACGTGCTGACCTTGGCCGGCGCGGACGCCGAGCTGCCGCTGGTGCACTCGCCGCAGCTCGAGGTGGTGCTGTCGCGTCCGAGCAACGCCGAACTGGGCAGCTTCATGTACAGCGAACCGGCCGAACTCGGCAACGGCGAACCGTTCGACCTGGTGGTGGTCGGCTCCGGCCCGGCCGGTCTGGGGGCCGCCGTGTACGCCTCCAGCGAGGGGCTCAGCACCCTCGTCCTCGACTCCGGACCGATCGGCGGCCAGGCCGGCACCAGTTCGATGATCCGCAACTATCTGGGCTTCCCGCGCGGCATTTCGGGGATGCGGCTGACCCAGCGGGCCCGGTCGCAGGCACTGCGCTTCGGTGCCCGTTTCCTGATCGGACGCGAGGTGACGGGGCTGTCGGTCGGCGCCGGCGAACCGCACCGCGTGCTACTGGACGACACCCAGGTCGGCGCGCGCACCGTGCTGATCGCCACCGGGGTCGAGTACCGACGCCTCGGCGTCGAATCCATCGAGGAGCTGGTCGGACGCGGCGTCAACTACGGCACCGCGGCCACCACCGCCCGCGACGTCAAGCACCAGCCGGTCTTCGTGGTGGGCGGCGGCAACAGCGCCGGCCAGGCGGCGGTGCACCTGGCCCGGTTCGCCGAGTCGGTGACCATGCTGATCCGCCGGCCCAGTCTCACCGAGACCATGTCGCAGTACCTGATCGCCGAACTCGAGGGGAACCCGCGGATCACCGTGCGGCCGTGCACCGCGGTGGTCGACGGCGGCGGTGACGACGGGCACCTGTCCTGGCTCGAGCTGCGTGACCTGACCAGCGGCGGCACCGAACGGGTGGACGCCGCCGGCCTTTACCTGCTGCTCGGCGCCGCCCCGACCTGCCACTGGCTGCCCCGCGACATCGCCATGGATCCGCACGGCTTCGTGCTCACCGGCGCCGATACCCCATGGCAGTCGTGGCTGGGCGGACGTCCCCCGGAGCCGTTCACCACCACCGTGCCCGGCATCTTCGCCGCCGGGGACATCCGCTGCGGCTCGATGAAGCGGGTGGCCTCGGCCAGCGGCGAGGGGGCAGCGGTGATTCCGCTGGTGCACGCACACCTGGCCGCCACCGCGGACACACCGGCCTGAACAAACCTCAGTCCCGCTCGGCCCACCAGGTCCGGAGCGCATCGGTCGCCGCTGCCTCGCCCAGCGGACCCTCGTCGATCCGCTTCTCCAGCAGGAACTTGTACGCCTCACCGACCGCCCGACCGGGCGGGATGCCGAGGATGGCCATGATCTGGGTGCCGTCCAGGTCGGGACGCAGCGAGTCCAGCTCCTCCTGCTTGGCCAGCTCGTCGATCCGCCATTCCAGCTGCTCGTAGGCGGTCCGCAGCCGGGCCGCCTTGCGGGCGTTGCGGGTGGTGCAGTCCGAACGGGTCAGCACATGCAGCCGCTCCAGCTGGTCGCCGGCGTCCCGGACGTAGCGGCGGACGGCCGAATCGGTCCAGTCGGCGTCCGCATAGCCGTGGAAGCGCAGGTGCAGCTCGACCAGCTTGGCCACCGCCTTGATCTGAACGGTGGGGAACCGCAGTGCCTGCATCCGCTTGGTGGCCATCTTCGCGCCGACCACGTCGTGGTGGTGGAAGGACACCTTGCCGCCCGGCTCGAAGCGCCGCGTCCGGGGTTTGCCGATGTCGTGCAGCAGTGCCGCCAGCCGGGCGGTCAGGTCGGGTCCACCCAGCCGCGGCTCCAGGTCGATGGTCTGCTCGAGCACCCTCAGGGTGTGTTCGTAGACGTCCTTGTGCCGGTTGTGCTCGTCGCGTTCCATCCGCAGCGCAGGCAGTTCGGGCAGCACCTGGGCGGCCAGGCCGGTCACCACCAGCAGGTTCAGCCCCACCCGCGGATCGGGCGCCATGATCGTCTTGACCAGTTCGTCGCGGACCCGTTCGGCCGACACGATCGCGATCCGCTCGGCCATCGCGGTCATCGCCGCCACCACCTCGGGCGCCGGCCGGAACCCCAGCTGGGCCGCGAACCGGGCCGCCCGCAGCATCCGCAGCGGGTCGTCGCTGAACGACAACTCGGGGGTGGACGGCGTCGTCAGCAGTCCGTGCTCCAGGTCGGCCAGGCCACCGAACGGGTCCAGCAGCTCCCCGCCGGCCATGTCCAGCGCCATCGCGTTGACGGTGAAGTCGCGACGCACCAGATCGCCGCCGAGATGGTCGCCGAACACCACCGCCGGCTTGCGCGAGTCCGAGCTGTAGGCGTCCGATCGGAAGGTGGTGACCTCGATCACCAGCCGGGAGGTTTCGACGGGTCCGACCGACGCCGGCTCAACCGCCGCGACAACAAAGGAGGGCCGGTCATCGGGGACGGCGCAGCCGATCGTGCCGAAGTCACGACCCATGTCCCACACGGCAGTCGTCAACCGCCGCAGCAGCCGCTCGATCTCATCGGGCCGGGCGGAGGTGGTGAAGTCCAGGTCGTTGCCGGTGCGGCCGAGCAGTGCGTCGCGGACCGGGCCGCCGACGAGGTACAGCTCATGACCCGCCTCGGCGAACATGGCCGCCATCCGCGCCACCGCGGGCGACGAGGTGCGCAACTGTTCCAGGGCAGCGTGCTGGGTGGAGGTCGGCTCGGGCACGTCGCGACACTTTACTCCGACGGCCTCGCCCACCTCCTGCCGGATCGCGCGCAACCCGCACCCTACGATGGGACGGTGACCCGCACCCTCCCGGCCAAGCTCGCGCTCGTGCTGGCCTGGATGATCACCGTGGCGGGCGTCCTGATCGGTCCGGCGACGCCGGCACGGGCCGTGAACCCCGAACTGAAGGTCGAATTCACCCGGCTGCGCACCAACGGCGCGGGCAAGAAGGCCACCGCGCTGCTGCGTGGCAAGGTGACCAACGTCGGCGCTCAGCCCGCGTTCGGCGTCCGGGTGGTGCTGTGGCGCTCGCGCGACCCGATCACCGAGCCGGCCGCCTTCGCCTCGGTGCTCAGCGGTCAGAACCAGCCGTGGGGCATGTCGCTCTACCCCACCGCCGATCACCGCTTCTCGGTCACCGCCTCCGACCAGGCCTTCGATCCGGGCGCGAGCGCCGAGTTCACGGTGCGCGCGACGCTGTCCGACCTGGGGTTCACCCAGCAGGGCAGCGTCTACCTGTTCGGCGTCCAGGTGTTCGGCACCGCCGACGCCTCCAGCAACTATCAGGTGCTGGCCAGGGCCCGCACCTTCTACGTGACCACACCCAAGGACCGGCTGCCGCTGGCCTCGGTCGTGCAGCTGTCGGCCACTCCCAGCAAGGTGCGGCCGAGCGTCTTCGCCGACGAGCAGCTGCTCGGCGAGCTGAACGGCCGGCTGAACACCCTGCTGACTGTCGCCGGCCACCCCGGCATGTCCTGGCTGGTCGACCCGGCGCTGATCGACGAGGTCACCGACATGGCGGACGGGTACAGCGTCATCGACGGCGCCCAGCTCCGGCCCGGCGCCGGCCAGTCGGTCGCCCAAGCGTGGCTGCAACGATTCCGCGCGCTGCCCAGGGACCGCGGCGCCCAGACCCTGTTCGCCAATCCGGACGTGCTGGGCGCGGAGCGGAACCAGGCGCCCGCCGTGCTGCAGCGCTCGAGGACGGCGTCGGCCACCATGCCCGAGTTGAACGACCTGCCACTGGTGGTGCTGCCCTACGACGGGGTCGCCGCGGCGACCACTCCCGCCTGGCTGCGCGCCGCGGACGCCGAAGCGATCGCCGTCACCACGGCCGGCCGCGGCCCCGTGGTGGCACCCGGACCCGCGGGTTCCACGCTGCTGCGGCTCGCGCCGCCGGCCGCCGCTGCCGGTCCCGGAATCGAGGACGGGCCGGTGCAGCGTGCGCAGCGGCAGTACGCAGAGGCGGTGCTCGGCGGCGGATTGGTCCGCCTGATCGGCACCGCCGACGATGCCACCGCGGACGCCGCCACCAGCCCCCGCTGGCTGACCCGCACCTCCCTGGACAGTCTCCTCGCCGAGGAGGCTCAGGCCCCGGCCGCGACGCTCGTCCCGCCCCCCAAGCCGACCACCCTGCCCCCCTCGCGCTTCCGGCAGTTGGCCACGCTGGCCGGCGACTTCGCCGACTACCGCGACCTGGTCCCCGGCTCGGAACTCGCCACGGACGAGCCCGCGACATTGAGTCGCCTGGTGTCGACCGCCTGGATCGGCAACACCGGTTCCAGCGCGTGGCTGGCGGCGGTCAACGACACGGTCGGATCGGCCGCGGTCAACGACCAGGTCAGCTTGTCGGCCAGCCCGCGGGTGCTGATGTCGTCGCGCAGCAACGAGTTCCCGGTCACCGTCATCAACGGCCTCGCCGAGCCGATCGTCGTCCGGGTCGTCTTCGCCTCGGACAACCCACAACGGATCAGCATCGCCAACACGGCGCCGATCACGGTCGAACCCGGGCAGAGCCAGACCCTCAACGTCCGGCCGGAGGCCAATTCGAACGGTCTGGTGAACGTCACCGCCAGCCTGCAGACGACGTCCGGCGAACCGATCGGCGAAAGCACCCGGATCGCGGTCGAGGTGACCGACCTGGGCGTGATCGGGTGGATCATTGTCATCGTCTCCGGCATCGTGCTGGTGGCGACCACCGCACTGCGCATTCGCAAGGTGCGGCGCAACCAACGCGAGGAGGAGCTTTGAGCGACGAGGGCCAGGAAGCCCCCGGCACTTCCGGACGGCGGTTGCTGACCGCTACGGCAGTGATGGCCTCGGGCACCATGGTGTCGCGCATCCTCGGGTTCGGACGGGCGGTCCTGCTCGCCTTCGCGTTGGGCAACAGCACTCGGCAGGTCGAGATGTTCGGCCTGGCCACCCTGATTCCGAACACGCTGTACATGCTGTTCGCCGGCGGTGCCCTGAACACCGTGCTGGTGCCGCAGATCGTCCGCGCGATCAAGAACGACTCCGACGGCGGGCAGACCTACGTCAACCGGGTGATGACCGCCTTCCTGGCGGCGCTCGCGGTGATCACCGTGCTGATGGTCGCGGCGGTGCCCTGGCTGCTCACGCTGTGGACGGACCCGGCCTGGCAGAGCTTGCCGCACTGGGACTCGCTGGTGTTCATCACCTACCTGACCATGCCGCAGCTGTTCTTCTACGGCGCCTTCTTCCTGATCGGCCAGGTGCTCAACGCGAAGGACTCGTTCGGCCCGATGATGTGGGCACCGATCGCCAACAACGTGGTGCAGATCGGTGTGTTGGGTCTCTACGCGGTGCTCTGGGGCCAGGGTGTCGACACCTCCTCACCGTTCACCTCGGCGCAGGCCATGCTGCTGGGCGGCGGGTCCACGCTCGGCATCATCGCGCAGACGCTGATCCTGATCCCCTTCTACCGGCGCACCGGCTTCCACTACCGGCCGCGCTGGGATCTCAAGGGCACCGGCCTGGGCCACACGTTCCACCTGGCCAAGTGGATGATGGGGTACGTCGCGTTGACCCTGGTCGCCCAGGCGGTGGTGACCCGGCTGGCGACCTCAGCGGTGGTGGGCGGCTCGGGCGCCGGCAGCAACGTCTACAACCAGGCTTATCTGATCTGGGTGCTGCCGCATTCGCTGCTCACCGTCTCGCTTGCCACCGCGATGCTGCCGCAGGCGTCCCGGCTGGCGGCGGCGAAGAATCTGATCGGGGTCGCCGCCGAGGTGCAACGGGCAACCCGGCTGGCAGTCACCTTCCTGGTGCCCGCCGCGATCGGAATGATCGTGCTCGCCGAGCCGATAGCCCGGGTGGCGTTCGGCCTCGGCCAGGGCGCCACCGACTTCCACTATGTTGCCTGGACGCTGATGGCGTTCGGGCTCGGCCTGGTGCCGTACACGATTCAGTACCTCTACCTGCGCGGCTTCTACGCGCTCGAGGACACCCGGATACCGTTCCTTCTGCAGGTGGTCATCTCGGGCGTCAACACGGCTTTGGCGATTGGGTTCATGCTGGCCTGGAACAACGTGAACACGGTGGCGCCGCGGCTGGCGCTGGCGTACAGCCTGTCGTACCTGCTGGGTGCCTGGCTGTCCCACCTGTCGCTGCGCAAGCGCCTGGTCGGCCTGGACGGCGCAGGACTGATTCGCCACCTCGCCAAGCTGATCGTGGCGGCCGCGCCGGGGGGTGCGCTGGCCTGGGGGATCACCTGGTACTTCACCCGCTTCGAATCGGCCCTGATGACGCTTGTCGGCCTCGGCCTCGCCGGAATCGTGGCCGTCCTGACCTTCTTCTTCGCCGCCAAACGGCTACGGATCGGCGAGGCCACCCAGGTGCTGGGAGTGCTGCGCCGACGACGACCCGATCCGCACCCGGTGGTGACCGCGCCGCCGGACGAGGTGGCCGAGGAGGTCGAGCCGCTCCCCTCCGACGACGACGACCCCGAGCCGGAGCCGGAGCCCGAAGTGGAGCAGATCAACACCGACCCCGACGGCGCCGGTCAGTTCGTCGCCATCGAGCCCGAGGGCGTAGGAGCGGCGCGCTCCCCCGATTCGGGCGAGGCTGACGCCGACGAACTGCGCGCCGACGAGCTGGTCGGTCAGGTGCTCGACGAGCGCTACCGGCTGGACGAGCTGCTCGCCCGCCGCGGCCGGGCACTCACCTGGCGGGCCTTCGATCAACGCCTGTCGCGTGCCGTGGTGATGCATCTGCTGCCCGCCGACGATCCGCGCGGCGAGGAACTCATCGGCGTCGCCAAGCGAGCCTCGGGTGCCCCCGACTCGGCCTTCCTGCGTGTCCTGGACGCCGGCTCCTTCCCGGGTGGCGAGCATTACATCGTCTTCGAGTACACCGCCGGGACCTCGTTGGATCAGGTGCTGGCCGGGGGTCCGCTGTCACCGGTGGAGGCGGCGTGGATCGTGAAGGAACTGGCGCAGGCGCTTGCGGCGCTGCACACGCGCGGCCTCTACCACGAGCGGATCAATCCCGACACCGTGCTGGTCACGGCCGCCGGCAACGTCCGGATCGTCGGCCTGCTGGTCGAGGCCGCTCTCGACCCGGACGAACACGCCGTGACCGGCGAGGCGGCCGACGTGCGGGCGCTCGGGTCGTTGCTCTACGCCTGTCTGGTCAACCGGTGGCCGGACGGCGACGGCTACGGACTGCGGGGGGCGCCGCGCGACGGTGCCCGCACGCTCACCCCGGCCCAGGTGCGGGCCGGTGTCCCGCGCATGCTGGACACCTTGTGCGACCGGATTCTGAACCCCACGCCACGCAACCGCCAGACCAGCATCGTGACGGCCCGCGCGGTCGCCCAGCAGTTGGGTGCCGTGCTCGGCCAGGCCAGCGCCGCCCCCGACCTGGAACGCCGGCTGCGGATGCCGATCGCGATGATCCGGACGTCGGGAGGGTCCTCGTTCACCGCACCGGTCCCTCTGCCGTCCCCGACGTCCGGCCCGTCTCCGACATCGGGCCAGTCCCCGGCATCGGGCCAGTCCCCGGCGTCGGGTCCCGCGACGCCCACCGGCCCGGCGACGCCCGTTTCCTCGGCATCGTCCGCAGCCGTCGATGATTTGGATCCCGACGATGGCGAGCCGACCGAACCGTGGCAGTTCCCCGGCCTGAAGGCTGACGAGCCCGACTCCGAGCCGTTCACCCCGATCCCGCCGCCGGCGCGGACCAGCAGCGAGCATCAGCTCATTCAGCCGTCGCCGCAGCGGGGTGGCATGGGCCGCCCGCCGCGCCGGCTGCTGGCGCTGATCGTGGGGGTGGTCGGCCTGCTGCTGGCGGGGTCACTGGTCTGGTTCGCGGTCGGCCAGCTCACCGCGCGTCGGACGCCGGCGGCGTCCAGTGCGAGCGCCGCGCCGGTGATCGGCATCGTGTCGGCCACCGACTTCGACCCGTCCGCGGACGGCGGCAGTGGGAACGAGAACGCGCGGCTCGCGGGCCGCGCCATCGACAGCAGCCCCGAGACGGCCTGGCTCTCCGAGCGGTACAAAGGTGACGCCCGCCTGGGCAAGCTCAAGCCCGGCGTCGGCCTGGTCATCGACCTGGGCAGTCTCCAGACGGTGAGCCAGGTCAACGTCGGCGTGATCGGCAAGGACACCGCCGTGGAACTGCGCATGCCGTCCGACCCGAACACCGCGGCGGCGCCGATGCGCTCGCAGGCGGACTGGACGACGATCGCGGCGGTGGGCAAGGCTTCCGGAACCGCGGTGATGAAGCCCGACAAGCCGGTCAGGACGCGCTACCTGCTGGTCTACCTGACGTCGCTCCCGCCGGAGTCGGGCAGCTACTTCCAGGGCGGGATCACCAACATCGAGGTGCGCGGCTGAGGCGGTGATCAGCCGCCGCCCGGACGCAGCGACTCACGCATTCTGCGCAGGTAGACCCGTTCGCCGGGATGCTCGGCCGTCGCCATCGCCCGGTCGTATTCGCGCGTCGCTGGCGTCGTCCGTCCGAGTCTGCGCAGTAGATCGGCCCGGGTCGCGTGGAAGGCGTGATAGCCGTCCAGCCGGTCGGCGAGGTCGTCCACGATGGCCAGCGCCGGCAACGGCCCGGCGACCTCGGCGACCGCCACCGCTCGGTTGAGCCGGACGATCGGCGTGTCCAGACTTGTCAGCAGCTGGTCGTAGAGCGCGACGATCTGTGGCCAGTCGGTGTCGGCGGCGATCGCGGCGTCGGTGTGCACGGCGTTGATGGCGGCCAGGAACTGGTACGGGCCGGGCCGATTCTGCTCCAGGCAGCCACGGACCAGCGCATGCCCTTCGGCAATCAGCGCGCCGTCCCACCGCGTCCGATCCTGTTCATCGAGCCGCACCAACCCGCCCGCGGGGTCGAACCGGGCCGGACGCCGCGCCTCGCTGAGCAGCATCAGGGCCAGCAACCCGCGCGGTTCGGGCTGGTCGGGCAGCAGCTCCGCCAGTTGCCTGGTGAGCCGGATCACCTCGGCGGCCAGGTCGATGCGCTGGTCGGATCCGTGCGGCAGGTAGGCCTCGTTGTAGCCGAGGTAGAGCACTGCGAGGACGCCGCCGAGCCGCTCGGCCAGGTCGGCTTCCCGGGGGACGCGGAACGGGATCCTGGCCTGCGCGATCTTTGCCTTGGCGCGGGTGATCCGCTGGGCCATGGTGCGCTCCGGCACCAGGAAGGCGGCGGCGATCTCGGCCACGGTCAGTCCGCCGAGCAGCCGCAGCGTGAGCGCCACCCGGGACGGCTCAGCCAGTGCCGGATGGCAGCAGGTGAAGATCAGCCGCAGCCGGTCGTCGCCGACCGGGCCGTCGTCGTTCGGGCCGTCAAAACCAAGATCGTCGATGGCAGGCTCGGTGGTGCCGGCGACCACCCGCGCGTTGGGTGAGAGCATCGCCTGCGCAGCCTGCTGCTTCCCGTCGCGCCGATGCTCGCGACGCAGGGTGTCGATCGCCCTGCGGACGGCGGTGGTGGTCAGCCAGCCGCCCGGGTTGGGCGGAATGCCGTCGGCCGGCCAGTGTTCCATGGCGCTCACCAGAGCCTCCTGAGTCGCTTCCTCGGCGATGTCGAGACTGCCGAACCGGTGCGCCAGGGCTGCGACGACGCGTCCGAACTCGTCGCGGACGATGCGGTCGATCCGCTCGTGCAGCCCGGCGGCATCCATCCGGCTACATGCCCTGGAAGGCGCGCACCTCAACCTTGCCCTCGCACGCCTTGGCACCCTCGCGGGCCAGGGCAAGCGCCTCGTCGAGATCGGCTGCCTTGACCACCCAGAAGCCGCCCAGCTGCTCCTTGGCTTCCGAGAACGGGCCGTCGGTGAGGTCACCGGCGGGGCTGACCACGGTCGCCGTGGACGGCTCGGTCAGGCCGCCGGCGAAGACCCACTTGCCCTCAGCCTGGAGCTTGGCATTGAAGACGTCCACCTGGGCGTACATCCGCTGGGTGTCCTGGTCCGACACCACTGCAGCATCGCCGTCCAGCCATACGGACAACAGGTACTCGGTCATGGTGAATCCTCCTGGTTCGTGGCCGGCCTGGTTGCCGCCCTATCTTGTCAACGAACGGGGATCGGCGGATGCGACACCTCAGGTCTCCTCGAATCCGGATTGCTCGAATTTCAGCGTCCGGGCGTTCTCCGAAACGGTGCGCACCTGATGTTCGTCGAAGCCGGTCTCATCGACCGCCTCAATCTCCAGGCGCACCACCAGACGGGCGGCCGGATCGTTGCGCAGATGGGCGATCACCTCGTCGGCGATGCTCCGGAAGTCCATTGCCATTCGATCACTGGCTAGGGTTTTCACACCGTAGAAGCGAGTCTTGGGAGCTGGGTACACGAAGTCCGGACGGCTGGTCGCGGCGCGTCCGGAGATCACCGCCTCGCCGTCCGCGGCTTGGGCGTCCGATCCGCCGATCGGCGCAGGACGCGCAGCCTCCAGCTGGCGCGCGGCCCGCTCCGGGCGGACGAGCAGCAGGGTGTCGAGCGGCAGCGGCGGCGAGCCCCGATCGTCCGGCGTCCACAAATCCAGGTACTGGTCGGCGTCCGAGTCGTAGCCGGCGGCGAGCGCGAAGGCGTCCAACTGCCACAGCATCGGCTGGTCGACGATGCCCTCGTCGAGGACGCGGCGATTGCGCAACCGCGGCATGTAGGGGTATTGGGTATAGAGGTCCCACAGCGCGCCCAAGGCGACGTGGCCGTCCTTCCAGATCTGCGGAACCCGATCGAGAGTGTGCCGGACGGCCCGCGCAGCCTGCTGGACGGCGAGCGTCCCGTCGTTGTGCATCCGGCGTGAGACCCGTTCGGCCAGCGACTCCGACTGGCCCTCAACCTTCACCTCGCCGATGACGAAGGACGTCCCCGGGTCGGGCTCTTCGGGCAGCAACGCCCAGGTGAACGTCTGCAGCAGCCGCGCGGTCGCCGTCTGATCGGCCTGGGCGCGGCGTTGCGTGGCCTGGTTGCGCTGGTTCTGGGTGAGGTCGAGTTCGGCGTCGTTGTCGAGGACGTGCTTCCAGCCCAGATAGTCGCGGACGGCGGCCTCCAGTTCCTCCAGTCGGGCGACGTCGGCCGCGAGGTAGACCAGCATGTTGCGGTGGGTCCGGTTGGCACTGCCCCGTCGTTCGGTCGCCGTGCGCGCGAACTCCTTCGCCGCCGATTCGGTTCCCCGCTTATGCGCGACCTTGGGATGCAGGATCACCATCCTGGCCTCGTCGAGGTCCGGAATGTCGACGTGTGACTCGGGGCAGACATGAACGCCGGCGAAGTCGCCCCTGGTGCGTGCCTGCCCCTTCAACCGGTGTGCGATCTCGGCCCAGACGTCTTCGATGTGCAGGCGTTCGGCCTGGTCCTTCACGGTGCGGGTGATATTGGGCTGCACGTCGTACCAGTACTTGCCGGAGCCCGAGTAGAAGTAGGTGGCCCGGTCACTGAGCTGGGTGAGAGCCGAGTGGAAGTTGCCCGGGACGTCCCCGGGCGTGGCTGTTCCCAGGAACACCCGTTTGGTCTCGATGCCCTTGTGCACCGAGCCTGGAGCGATGGTCGGTGCGGCACCGAAGAACACTGCCCGAGCGAGCCGCTTGGTCAGCGACCGCTGGCCGAAAAGAGGCTTGTCGGAGTCGATTCGGGCCGGTTCGGAGGTCGGCCCGTCGACGTCGGCATCGATGATCGGCTTCCAGGAGTCCTGCAGGTACTGGGTGAGTTCGGTGTTCACGTTCGCGGTGGCCAGCGGAATCGAGCCGGGCATGATCAGCGGGCCGGCGTCCTCACCGGTCCACAGCGCATGGATCACGGTGCTCATCAGCCGCAGCACGCCGCGGGTGCGCTGGAAGCGGTCCAGCGACGACCATTCCTCATAGAGGGTGTCGAACAGCTGCGGGTGGATTGGATAGGTGCGCTTGATCCGTTCTTCGTAGGCCGCGTCCCGGGACTCCCGCGGGAAGTCGTCGGAGTACTTGCGGTAGAGATCGACGAAGGCCCGCGCGGTGGCACCGATGGCCGCCAGTGCGGCGGCATCCGGTTCGGTGAAGAGGCGGCGTTTGACGATGTGGTAGGCCTCGACCGAGGACGCCGGACGCCACTGGTCGGCGACCCGGCGGACGACGTTCTGCAGCCGCCGCAGCGCCTCCAACCCGTTCGCGCCACCGACCTCCTCGGCGTTGCCGGCGGCCTCCTTGGTTGTGTCGCCGACCTCGGACGCCGGAATCGAGATCGCCAGCAGCACGCCGGGGGTGCCCTTGACCGCCTCGGTGAGCGACTGGGCGAAGGTGAACTGGTCGTCGAAGGTGCCGCCGGCCAAGTCGTCCCGCCCGACCAGTGAGCGGGCGTAGGCCACCCATTCGTCGATCAGGACCACCGCCGGTGAGTGCAGCGTCAGCAGGTCGTGCAGCGCGTCGCCGGGGTGGGTGCGGTCGCGGTCGGCCTGCGCGACGAGGTCGTAGGCGTCAGCACCGCCGAGTTGCCAGGCCAGTTCGCCCCAGATGGTGTTGATCCGGCTGCCGTCCGGCTTTGTCGAGCCGGAAGGGCTGAGGTGGTTGCCGACGATCGCCACCCGATTGACCGGCTCACCGGTGTAGCCGTTGGCGGTCAACAACTCCTGGGTGTCCTGCGGGAACTCGCCGACGGGAAGCCCGGCGGCGACATGCCACAGCGCGAGCATCGAGTGGGTCTTGCCGCCACCGAAGTTGGTCTGCAGGTTGATCACCGGCGAGGCGTTCTCGTCGCCGGCCAACCGCCGGACGGCGCGTCCGATCAGATCCTGGAGGCCCTCGGTCAGGTAGGTGCGCCGGAAGAACTCGACGGGGTCTGCATAGTCGTTGTCGACCTCGCCACCGGTGGCCACCTTGTACAGGTCTGCGGCGAACTCGGAGGCGTGGAAGTTGCCGGTCGCGACGTCGTGTGCGGCGGAAGGACCTCGCGCCATGGCCGCAGTCCCGCGCTGTCCGGGGAGTCGACAGCGGCCTTGAGCACCCGCTTGTCGTCCTTGTCGGCGGTCACCCGGCGCAGGTTGAGCCGCACGGTACGCACCTGATCGGCTTCGTCGGACGCCCCGATCAGCTTGAGCAGCCGCTCGCCGGTGTCCAGGGCGCGATAGGCATCGTCATCGGTGAAGGTGCCGTTGTGCGCCCAGGTGTTGCGGATCTCGCGCAACTCGCTGGCATAGGTCTCGCCGGCCCGTCCGATCGCCTTGTTGAACGGATACCAACCCGGCTTGAAGGTGCTCGTGATGGCGCCCTCGGTGAGCATCCTGAACTGCAGCTGTGGGTCGAGCGGGTCGTAGGACTTGCCGTAGATCTGTTTCTGGTTGTCGCGTTTCTCGACCAGGCTCGCCCACACCGCGCCGAGCGCCTTGTCGCCGTGCCCGATCACGGACGCGATGAAATCGTCCAGTGCGGGGGCCAGGACCGTGAACATCCTGTCGATCCGGTCACGATTGCTGGTGGCCACGTCAGGCCACCTCGGTGAGCGGGTCCTCCATCAGACCCTCCTGCTCGAAGTGTGAGGAGTCCTCCTCTGCGAAGCCTTGGTCGATATCGCGCTGCACCGGTTTCCCGATGGCATCTTCCACCAACAGACACAGCGACTCGCGTCGAGAGCGGAAGTAGCCGTCGAAGTCGTCGCTACGCAGCAGCGCTGAGGGAATGCGGTGGGTGGCGACCAATTCGTCCAGGCGGTGATCGTCGATCTGCGCTCGGCTCTCGATCAAGTTCAGGTAGCTGGAAGGCGCCGCCCCGCCGATGGTGCGGTTCGTTCGGGCACTGATCGCAGTCTTGTTGACGATGCTCTCGCGGCGCTCGTCGTCAATCTCGTGGTCCTTGCACCACTTCTGCGGAAAGACGTGGTGGATGTCGACCGCCAAGTCGCTGTGCTGCACCTTGTCGAGGGCCTTGTCTTCCATCCAGTCGCGGGCACCTCCGGCGAGTATCAACGCCGCGATTCCCTTGTAGGCGGCGGCGTTCCGGGTGCGAAGAGAGTGCAGCCTCGATTCAGTGAAACTGGCGTCCTGAATCGTCCGCGGTAGGGGACTCGACTCGCTCAGCGCCCAGGCCGGAACCGTCTCCAGGTCGCGGACGAAGCGGGTCTCAATCGCGGAGCCGTACAGTTCGCCGAGAACACCGCTCCAATACCAGCGCACGAGCCGATCGCTGACCGCGATCAGGTCAGCATCCTTGCCCAGCACGACCTTGATTGCGGCGAGGGGCACCAACTGCTTCGGGTAGGGAACGTCACGCGCGGTAAAGATGTACCGATCCGCCATGAACTTGGCAGCCCAGACGAACGCCTCTCGAAGCGGGTCGCGCCACCGGAGATAGTCCGCAAGCTCGAGTTTGAGCACGTCCTCGCGTTTGGCCGAGACCGCCGGCGGCCGTCCGGAGGTGTCCGCGAGGTTTCGTTCGCGCGTGGTGAGCATCGCCACCGCCTGCAGGAAGTCGGTGTTCTCCACCGCGGCCAGGACGGGATGCGGAGCCCATCCGGACTGAATACCGTGCCAGTCATCGTTGAGCCGGAAGTCGGCGCCGCTGCCCGCGTAGTAGTCGGCGTCGCCGGCGAAGACGGCAGTGAGCAATTCGAAGACATTCAACGGCAGACCACCCGTATTCACCTTCTCGAAGACCGTGGCCACCGCCGCTTTGTCGGTGCTCTCGTCCAGGACGATCGCCGGAATGTCGTATGTCACCGCCGGCTTGATGAAGATGTCGTGGAACTTCTTACCGAGGACGCGATCTTCAAGGTCGAGGATCCAGCTCATGTAGTCCCCGTAGAGCAGGTGCAGCGGGAAGTAGCCCAGTGCGCGTTCCTTCTCGGGATCGCTCAGGTCCAATTCGACGTCTTTGCCGAAGTTCGACCGGATCATCCCGTCTGCAGGAATCGAGATGATGGCCTCGTCCACCCGGCTCTCGTCGGTCAATGCGGTCTCCATATGCACCAGGTAGCGCCGGTCGAACAGCTTGCCTCGCGCATCCTTGGTGTTGACGACTCCGTCGCCGCTCATCGCCTGGGTCAGTGAGGTGAGCCGCTGCTGTCCATCCAGGAGCAGGTACTTGGCCTCGGTGTCGGCGGCGAGGTCTACGCCCTCGATGGGTCGGGGCTTGAATCTGACTTGGGCGTTGCCGGTCTTGAGCAACATCACCGCCCCGAGCGGATGGCCGCGAAGTACCGTGACGAGAAGCTGTCGGATCCGTTCATCGTCCCACTTGTAGCCGCGTTGGAAGTCAGGGAGTTGGATCTCTCCCGAACGCGTCCAGTTCAAGTACTGACCCAATTCGTACATGGGGGTAAGGAAGCCCATCGGTCATCTCCTTCGATCGTTCTCAGCGGGTATGGGTGTTCGTAAGGTGCGGGCCGATGTAGCCGATGAATACGCACGGTTCTGCTGGATGCCCGTCGTAGATGTGCATGCGTGGGCTCGTCATGCCGATCCGAGCGAGCTTGAAATGTGCCTTCATTTCGACTTGCCCGGCTGGATGCACCGACGTCGGAACGGGAAAGATGCGCTCCTTGCCGAACCGCCGCATTGTTATCCCCGTCTCGGTGTCTCCGAACTTGTTCGATGAGACCGTCCGATAGCCAGTCGGGGTGTGCTTGAGGTAGTGGTCAAGGCCTGAAGCGCAATCGCCGTTGGCTCGTGCCTTCGCGTAGTCGGCCAGGGCTAGAACCGCGTCCCATGCGGTTCGCAGCGCTGCGTCGTTGGTGTCGATCTGGCTGAGCCGAAGCACTTCCGACGCGTTGCCGGTGAAGCTGACCCCGCCAGTCGATTCGATGAGATCTAGCAGATCCTCGAATGAGTCCGGCCGTTCGACGCGGAAGTTGTCCGGAGTGTTCAGATAGGCGGCTTCATAGTCTCCTCGATCCTTGAGGCGTGACTGGAGCCAGTTGATCTTTCCGCCATGATCGTCGAGGTCGAGGTGAAGCAGTTCGTTCGTGCTTTGCTCATCATCGAGAGCTGCCAGTAGATCGGTGTTGGCGTCTTCAAGTTGCTCCACCTTGGACAGCAACTCATCGACTCGCCTCTGAAGAGCCTGTGCGGACGCCCGGTCAACCCCCCACTGTCGAGCCCGCGACATGAGGTCGAGAAGCGCCTGCTCGGTAATTTCTTTGAGACCCAATATGCGCTTGACCAGACCGATCTCGGACACCTTCGGCTGCGGGGTTTCCTTCACGGGGGTGGACGGTTCCACTGACTCAGGTTCGGCCGTGGGCGGGGCCTCTTCGGGTACGGGCGTGACCGCGACGGCCACTTCCTCAACCAGACGGCGATTCTCCAACCTCTCGAAGCGGCGGCGGGTGCTCCGCACCGCCGGGTCGACTGGACGGGTCGCCGCCTGCTGCCGCGCCACATCGCCCAGCAGGGTCAGGATCACCGAGTCCTTCTCGCTAGCCAGACGGCTGGTACCCAGAATGCGGTGGCGCCTGGCGTCCGATGGGTCGTCGAATCTCACACCGGGCTGGTAGGTGCGGATCGTCCATGGCGGCGCAGCAAACTGCGGTTTGCCACGATCGATCAAGGCAGCGGTCGCGTCGGGGGTGAGCAGGATGACTTGGCCGAGACCGTTGATCTCTTTGGTCCACGCACCGAGTTTCCGGGCGAACGCCTGGAAAGGAATCTTGTCGTTGGTACCGGCCACGAAGACCAGACCGTGTCGGGCCTCGTCGCTCAGGAGCGCGACAAGGTCGTCGAGGCGCTCCGGCCCGAAGACCTGGGGCTGATCGACGAATTCGATCAGGCCGTCATGCAACTGCAGCACCTGCATCAGATAGCGAGCGAGGCGCGGCACCGCAACGAATCGGCCCCGGCTGTTGCTCACCGCCACGCTGATCCAGTCGTCGGTCCCGGGCTCGTCGTGCGCGATGAACTCGGTGGTCCACGTTCCGGTGACCTGTTCCTCGACCAACTGGATGCGTAGATCCACGGCATCGCCGGCTTTCAGCCGGCGGACCGCGAGCGTCGCGGTTGCCGTTGACTGATCGACGGAGGCATCGAGATCGACATCGAAGCCCTTCTCACGCAGCCAGTGCTTGACCTGGGCAACGGCATCCACCAGCCATGGTCCGGCATCGTCACAGCGCATCAGCGCCGAGTAGTCGCGTGTGGACGGGCGTTGAGTAAGCGTCGCTGGCGTCGTCACGAGGCTGCTCCGGCGTCGCTGTAGTCCAGAGTCTCCTGGGCACTGCTGCGAACAACTGTCGGCACGCCGCGAGCGGCGTCGACGACCTCGGGCCAGCTTGTCACCAGGTTGTTGAAGCCCAGAGCATCCGTGGTCCACTTGTTGTCCTCGGCGACTCGGAACAGCAGGTGGGCCAGTTCCTTGACCAGGTCGGCGTCGATCGGGGCGTCCGGTCTGCGCAGGGCGTCGCGCAGCAGCGCACCCGCCGGCTGGATACCCTCGTGCTCCAGCGTCCTGATCAGGTGATGCAGCACCTCCCAGGTGCTGGTGTGTGGGTCATGCAGTGCGTCATAGTCGGGACCGAGGTCCGCAGGTTTGATTAGCTGGACGTTCCCCGCCCGACTGCTCAGGACGCCGTGCCGGTCGAGCGTCTGGACCGCAACGCCACTTGGCGTCGCAAGTCTCTCGGCGTCGCCGTACTTTCCGACTGCGTACCCATGGAGGCGGTACCAGGCGATCGAGAAGCGTGTGATCGGGTCGAAGTCGCCCTCCTGCTCATTGAGGACTTGATCACGAATCTCGTTGATCCGCGCGAGCGCAGCGCGCACTGACATCGTGGAACCGTCCGGTTCCAAGACCGCGCTGTAGCGGCTGAACACCGCCATCCCGGGCCCGACCACCGCCTGCGGGAGATCGACCGCCGCGACGGCTCCCTGCTGCAACTGCCGCAGTGCATGCGGTAGCTCGGACTGAAGTGCCGCGATGAAGCCCCGGCGATCGATGGTCGGAGCATCATGGGGGCGCGGTCGGAGCGAGTGGATGATCGATGACGAAAGCGCATTGGTACCACTGGCGATCATCCGGTTGCTCAACTCGGACCGGTTGGGCCACGTCGAGGTGATCGTCCATCCCGACCGGATCATTCCCTCAAGCATCGTTTCCCACCCGCTTGAGGACGTGCCGGAGTCGTCCCTTTCGCTCTGTTTATAGGCATACCAAACAGTGATCGGGTAATCTTCGTGCGCGGATTCCCGAGCTGTGGCGAACACCGAGCGGAAACCGTCCTCAAAGAACTGGCGCGCGCCATTCCTTCCCTCATGACGGTAGGGACTTGCTACAAGCTCCGCTTCCTTTGGAACGAGCATCGTGGCGAGCAGTTCCGGATAGATCTGCTGGAGGCCACGCCGCAGCCAAATATAGAAGAAGTCCGAAAGATCAGCGTACCCGATATTGTCGTAGTACGGCGGGTCTGTGCTCACGACAAAGCCGTTATATGCTCGCCTGCCTGCATCCTCTTGATTGGCGACACCAGGAGGTCCACTCATCGGAAGACGGTCGAGGGAGCCGGACACCCACTCAATGTCCTCAGCGAAGTTCCCAGACGATTGGCCGAGGATGTTCGCCTCCGCGAAGTCCCAGGCCATCGGTATCGCCTGCCGGGCGAACAGTCCACGCACCGCCTCCATCTTTGGGCTGCTGTCCCACGAGCAGACTGAGGTCGATTTATTCAGTGTGCGACTGACCGCCATTCCGACATAAGTTGTGACTGCGAATGCGCGAGAGGCCGATCCGCCATCGCGGACGACCCGCTCACGCATATCGCCCAACAGGTCACTGATGGCAGTGAGCGTCACCAGCTGACGGTTAGTAAATAGTTCCGCGAACCGCTTCATCCCATAGTTGGGCGTCTTGAAATCACGCGTATTGTCAGGCAACTCACCCGGGGGGACATCGACAGGCGTCTCCAATACGGCAACCTCGTTGTGATGACGATCCGGCCCGAGGTACAATCTCCTCCTGCTACCTTCAGCGACGATAGCCATCAGTTCTCTATTCATCCGGCCCGCCTGACCTTCAGACCGAATGTAATTGAGTGAAACTGCGGCGTCGCACGCAACGCACCTTGCACCCGTCCGACCGATCGTGCCATCCGCGTCAGACGAAGGGGCAAAGGCAGGGTCGTGGCCAATCTCGAACCCCACCCGCCGACCGGACGGCTGGTTCGGATCGCTCACCACCGCGGGAACCACATAGGCCTCCTTGCCCTTCTTCCTGCCCAGCCACCACGACCGCACCAGCGGCATCTCGATCCCACACGCTGGATTGGGACAGGTGACCGTCCGCGCCCAGATCCAGGCGATCACATTCACCTTCGTCCCGTCTGGCAGCGTCGCCTTGGGATACAGGTGACCGATCCGCTTCTCGGCCTCGTCCCGCACCCACTGCCCATAGGCGCGCACATCCGCCGCCAATCCCTCCGCGCCCTTCCATTCGCGGAACTCTGACTCGGCCAACCCGGGAAACACAGGCGGCCGATCCCGGAACTTCGGTGGGATCTCAATCAGGGCCTTGTTGATCAGCACCGCCACCGGATTCAAGTCCGAGGCGTGTGCCTCCAGTCCCAGCCGTTGCGCCTCCAGGGGGATCGTTCCGCCGCCCGCGAAAGGGTCCAGGATCGGCGGCGGGTTGCCGTCCGTCGACTTCAGGATCTCGGCGTGCGCCTCGGCGAACAGCCTCTCATCTCGCACGTTCTCCCACAGCAGGAGCCGTTTGATCAGCCGGTGCAGCCGATCCCGCTCAACGCGCTGCGACTCTTCAGTTGGGAACTCGTCGGGACGCGACGACGGGTCGTCCACGAGTTGCGCGAAGAGCACGGCTCGCGCCGCCGCCAACGGACGCCGTGCCCACCACAAATGCAGTGTCGAGGGATGCCCGCGCCGTCCGCCAGCCTTCTCTCTCGCCGACTCTCGGTTGATCGCTTCCAGCGGCAGCGCGACTTCGATCAGCTTCCGCCGGGGGATTGGCCTGGGGTCGGGCACAGACTCTCGCTCTCGCACCCAACATATTGGGTGTTCGTAGGTAGTGCGAGGCGACGCGAGGGTGAGCAGGGGCAACCCTCACCCACCTGCACGGCCCAATGTAGTGGGCATCGTCCGGACTGTCAGGATCGGCGCCCACCCCAGGCCCAACCAGGAGGGCCGACCGTTGGGCGCCTGCTCAGTAGCGTCACGCCATGCGGGCTGTCATCGGCGTCACCGACAACCGCTGGGCGGAGTTCCTACGGGCGCGTCCACACCTCACCGAAGCAAACTTCTGGCTTCCCTCCGGCAAAGAGGCATTCAAGGCCCTCCAGCCCGGCGAGCCCTTCCTGTTCAAGACGCATTGGCCCGAGAACCGATTGGTCGGCGCCGGGTTCTACAGCGGCTTCGACACTTTCACCGTGCGTGAGGCCTGGGAACTCTTCGGCGAGGGTAACGGCGTCGCGTCCATGGACGAGCTTGCGCAGTCGATCGCCCGGTACCGCAAGGCACGTCCGGACGCCGGCGCGTCGATCGGCTGCGTGTTGCTCCGCGACTTGTTCTTCCTCTCGCCCGAGGAGACCCTCGCTGCGCCCAGTGACTTCGCGAAGAACATCGTTCGCTTCAAGGGGTACGACCTGCTGGGCGCCGGCGCACACGTCGACCTGATGTTCGAGACCATGCTTCGTCGGGCCGAGATCCGAGTCGACGACGAGACCGGCGCGCCGACAACGGTGCCCGGACCGGTCTTCGGACGCGACCGGCTTATGAAGGCGCGGATCGGGCAGCGGGCATTCAAGGGCCTCGTGCTGACCTCCTACGAGCGTCGCTGCGCGATCACCGGCAACCACATCCAGCCCACCCTCGAGGCCGCGCACATCCGGCCTGTCAGCCTGGCCGGCGAGAACCGCCTGGACAACGGCCTCCTGCTGCGCTCGGACGTGCATACCCTCTTCGATCTCGGCTACCTCAGCGTCAACACCCGCCACGAGCTTCAGGTCAGCCCTCGACTTCGCCAGGACTGGGGTAACGGCCAAGAGTTCTACGAACGAGCTGGACGCCTGATCAACGTGCCGCAGGTCTGCGCCAACCGTCCCGATCGTGGGGCGATCGAGTGGCACCTCGACACGGTCTTCCTGCGCTAGTGGGACGCCAACTTTTCGCCGGTCGAAGCACGCCTCGACTGCAGGCTCAGGAACTGTCAGCGCCGCCTGGCATGGTCAACGTACAGCGGCCCGGACCGCATCGGTCAGGATCGCACGTATCTTGATCAGACCTATTGTATTAGTACGCGTGATCTATTATCATCAGGACATGGAAGCTACCGCCAGGCTTGACGCAGCCGCACTCGCCACTGTGGTGGACGAGGTGGCCGGCCTGGCTTGTGGCGATCCGGTCGAACTGATCGATCAGCTGCGGCAGTTGGAGCGGTTGAAGAACGCCGCAGCAGCAGCCCAGGCGCGACTCACCGTGGAGTTGCGGCAGCTGCGGGAGGCAGAAGCCCGCACTGCGGCCCGTAACGTGAAGCGTGTGCCAGCCTCGATTGCTGGTGAGGTCGGGTTGGCCCGGCATGAATCACCCCACCGCGCCGCCACCCTGGTCGCCCTCGCCACCGTGCTCGGTTCCGAGATGCCGCACACCATGGCTGTGTTCAACGCCGGTGAGGTGTCCGAATGGCACGCCACTGTGCTCGCCCGGGAAACCGCATGCCTGTCGCGGGCCCACCGGGCCGTGGTCGATGCTGAACTCGGCCCAAGACTGGCCGAGCTGTCCACCAGGCAACTCGCCGCCGAGGCCCGCAAGCTCGCCTACGAACTCGACCCGCACAGCGTGGTCGCCCGCATCGGGCAAGCCGTGGCCGACCGGAACGTCACCATCCGGCCCGCACCCGATTGCATGACTCGAGTCTCCGCACTGCTCCCTGTCGCTCAGGGCGTCGCCGCCTACGCGGCCCTCACCGCGGCGGCCGATACTGCCCGCGTTGCCGGTGACGAACGCTCCAAGAACCAGGTGATGGCCGACACCCTCGTCGCCCGCGTCACCGGCGAGGAAGAAGCAGGCGAGATCGACATCGAGATCCAGCTGGTGATCACCGACGAAGCGCTCCTGGGTGACAGCAACACCCCGGCCCGGGTGAACGATCACGGACCTGTGCCCGCCTCCATCGCCCGCGGGCTCGCCGCCGACGCCATCGGCGACAACCGGGCCTGGGTCCGCCGACTCTACGTGCGACCCGAGAGCGGCCAGCTGGTTGCGATGGAATCGGCGCGTCGTCACTTCCCCAAGACCATGAAGGCCTTCATCAAGGCCCGCGACGAGGTCTGCCGAACGCCCTGGTGCGGGGCACCGATCCGGCACATCGACCACATCACCCCGGTCCATGCCGGCGGAACCACCAGCCTCGCCAACGGCCAGGGCTTGTGCGAACGCTGCAACCAACTCAAAGAGCACCCCGGCTGGCGACACACCGTCCAGCCCGACGGCACCAGCGTGATCCGAACACCCACCGGCCACCAGCACCACAGCCGAGCCCCCGACCTGCCCCACGAACCAGCCTTCCTGCCGTTCCTGGTGGACCTGCGATTCTCCAGATTCGCCGCCTGACTAGGCAGTACACGAATACCCAATATGTTGGGCGGACTACCTGACGCGTGCCCACCAAGGTGGGCACGTGCCCCGCCCCGAGCCGCTTCAGTCCTACGTCGAGGCGGCTCGACTACTCGGCGAGAAGGTGCGAGCACTCCGCGAAGATCGCGGCCTCACTCAGGAGGAACTGGCTCATCGGACGGGCATCGCCCGCAATCAGATCCAGAACATCGAGCACAACCGGAACAACGCCAAGGACCCGGTCACCGGACGACCCGGCCAGGGAAACGCGCGACTGGACACCGTCTTCCGGCTCGCGCACGAACTCGGTGTCGACGTCACCTACCTGATCGACCCAGCACGTCCGGTCGACCCGCTGCCTGCTCGCTCCGGACGATAGCGCCCCGATCAGAACGGCTCGCGTCCCTTCACCCACGACTTCTGCCAGTCGCCACGGACGCCGGTCGCGTCGAAGCCGCCGAGATCGGTCGTGGCGAACGGATCCGCCAGATAGCGCACCTGGTCGTGCCCGGGACCACGCGGATCCACCCGGACCAGCGCCAACCGGTACCGAGGTGCGGCGTTCTTGCCCAGCATCACCTCGTTGTGGGTGACGAAGTAGTCGCTCGCACCATCGATGCGCGCCTTGACCTCAATCCGGAACACCTCGCCATCGACCGCGGTCGACAGGATGTCGAAACCCTTGTTGTTGAACGCCTGCTCGACGGGCTCGCGGCCCAAGCGACGCTCGCAGGCCAGCACCAACTCGACCCCGCGACGCTCCACCTCCTTGGTCTCCTTGGCGTGCAGCGGCGTGCCGGCCGGCAGGTCGTCCGAGACCATGGCCACCGGCACAACCAGCGCTGCGGTCACGATCCGCGGCGGCCTAGTCGACATCAGCGCCTGTCGGTCCAGCAGGGCCAACCGCCTGGTCAGTCGTTCATCGAGGTCGAGTGCCTTGCGATGCAGGCTCTCGGACGACTCCCTCGGACGATCGCCCGCTCGCTCCTTCTCGGACGCCACCGCAGACTCCATGGCCAGCCGCTCTCGCTCGCTCACCAAGCGTTGCGTCACCAGGGCCCGCGTCTTGTCCAGCTCCGCAGCCCTCCGCGGTTGCACCTCGGCGAGGTAGCCGGGCAGCTGATTGGCGATGATCCAGCTGGCGGCAGCATCCTCGGCGCCGCTCAGCCAGGGCAACCTCCGCGCCATGTCGATCTCCGGCGAATCCGGGGCAGCGACGCAGTCCAGATACGGCGCGGGACCGGCCGGGGTCACGACGCCACCAGCGTCGACGAAGGCGTAGCCGAAGCGCCGCGCGATCGATTCGCCGGTTGCGTCACCGACCTCCTCCAGCACGCCCACCAGCAGCTTCGGCTCCTCCACGGACGCCGATACCAGCACCGTGCCACTCTCCAGTGCATCGCCGAACCGCTTGATCGCCAGCCCCATCACGGCGTCGTGCAGCGGATGGCCGGGTGCCAGCAGATCGGCCCGCTGCATGCCCTCAGGAGTCACCCGATCCAAGTCGAAAACCACCCGGTCGTAGCGGGTCGCGATCGGTCCGCGTCCAGCCGTCCGCACGGAGGCGGGCACATGGGCGATCTCGTAGCGGCCTTTCTCGCGCCGGGCGATCCGGCCGTCCAGCCTTGCGAACGCGGCCTTGAACGCCAGTTCGATGTAATGCGGCTGCAGTCTGCGCGCTCGTGCCTCGTCCATCGCTGCCCGCAGCGCATCGACGTCCGCCTCGGCGAGGTGCTGAGTCGCGAGTGCCCGTTCCTGCAGCAGCCCGACCAGCCCGTCGCCGACCGATCGGTCGATGACCTCGTTCAGCTTGGCCCGCACCTCGGGTTGCTCGCCGTACTGGATGGCGTCCAACAGCAAGGTGCGCAGCGGGGTCTCGTTGAACGCCTCCCCGAGGACGTCGAAGACCTTGCCGCCGTAGGCCCGGCGCTGCTCCTCAACCTTGAACAGCAGGCGCGCGAACACCTCGCCTTCCCGGGTGTTCGTGGCCACCAGGTTCCACAGCCGGCACACCTCCTCCTGGCCGATGCGATGAATGCGGCCGAAGCGTTGCTC
>WBZS01000238.1_pt1 | contig 92818 bp, 93 predicted proteins | sample 5204201 | NCBI WGS metagenome assembly WBZS01 (sample SAMN12344357, study PRJNA552823) | activated sludge metagenome | biome: Activated sludge suspended growth; feature: Nitrification reactor; material: Wastewater; isolation source: activated sludge from nitrification reactor of wastewater...
GTCAATCCCGCGCGCCAGCCGCGGATAGGCCCCGCGCAGAATCGTCATCGTCCCCATCGGCGGCGCTACTTCACCGTCATCCGGATACCGATCGCGGTCACCACCACATTGACCACGAACAACGCCATGAACGCGTACACCACCGTCTCGTTGACCGCGTTACCCACCGCCTTGGCCCCACCCCCGGTGATCGTCAACCCCCGATAACAGGCCACCAGGCCCGCGATCAGGCCGAACAACGCCGCCTTGACACAGGAGATGATCACCTCGGGCACCCCGGTCAACAGGGTGATCCCCGCCGCGAACGCCCCCGGATTCACATCCTGGACGAACACCGAGAAGAAATACCCACCCAGGATTCCGATGATCACCACCAACGAATTCAGAAGCAGCGCAACCAGACCCGAGGCCAACATCCGCGGGGTCACCAACCGCTGCACCGGGTTGATGCCCAGCACCTCCATCGCGTCGATCTCCTCACGGATCGTGCGCGACCCCAAATCGGCACACATCGCCGTCGCGCCGGCACCCGCGACGATCAACACCGTCACCAGCGGACCCACCTGGGTCACCGCACCAAACGCCGCCCCCGCCCCACTGAGGTCCGCCGCGCCGAGCTCCCGCAACAAAATGTTCAGCGTGAAAGACACCAACACCGTGAACGGAATCGCCACCAACAACGTCGGCGCCAACGACACCCGCGCCACGAACCACGCCTGCTCCAAAAACTCCCGCCACTGAAACGGCTTCCGAAACACGAACCGCACCGCGTCCGCCGACATCGCGAACAGACCACCCACCGCAGCCATCGGACCCGACACACCCGACGACAAAGCAATCCCCGGCGACCACCGATCTGGTCCCTTACCCGCCATCGGCAACCGGTCCTTCCAGGGTCGTCACTGCAGTCACTTCATAGCTGATCTTGTTGGCCGGGGTGATGAAATCGTGAACTTCAGCAACACCGATATCAGCGGCCAAACGGAAAGCCGTGCCTTTCGCTTTGCGTTCAACACGACGCGTCGCTGACATTTTCGTCATTTCTTCGCGGCGCCGCCCGGCCGGTGGCCGGAGCCGGACGTTCCCATCCCAGATTGCCGCGCCTTCGGTGGCACCGAACTGCCCTGCAGGACAGCCGCTTTCAGTCCTATCGACCCTCGAACCGGCGCTCGTGCCGGGGCGTGGCCGGGTGAAACTTAGCCGCACTTTGGAATTCGGCAATGGCTGCGGCTCATTTCCGATGACGATTCTCGACACGTGTTCGCCGGTCTTCGAAGTCGTGTGCAAATAACGCCCGCTGGGCAAATCGAATGCAGGCCGCGAATGTGCGCTCCGAGCCCGCGTGGCGGCTCGGCGGGTCCCAGCGATGGTGGCGTGGCGCATGAGATCTCCGGCGCGCCCGTCAGGTGACCGCGCCGGCGGTCTTGAGCTCGATGATCCGGTCCCAGTCCAATCCGAGTTCCTCGAGGATCTCGTCGGTCTGCTCGGCGAAGCCGGGCGCGGCCCCGGAACGGGGGGCGGCGACGTCGAACTGCACCGGGTTGGACACCAGCTCCAGTTCGCCGGCCCGCACCAAGTAATCGTTGGCCCGCACCTGGGCATCGGCGGCCGCCTGCAGTGTGTCCTGCACCGGTGCCCACGGTCCGGCCAGGGTGGCGAAGCGGGCCGACCACTCCTCCAGGGTGCGGGTGGCCATCGCCTTGCCGAGGATCTCCACCGCGTCGGCGGTGTGCGCGGCGATCTGTTCGGCACTGGCGAACCGCGGGTCGTCGATGTACTCGGTGACGTCCATGTGGCGGCACACGTCGGCCCAGAACTTGGTGGGCTGCATCATCACGAAGGAGATGTAGCGGCCGTCGGCCGTCTCATAAAGGCCCACGAGCGGGTTGATCGGCGAACCGTGCACCCCGGGGACGGGCGCCACCAGTCGCTCTTGCAGATGCTGGGTCAGCGCGATGGTGTGGCCCATCGCCCACAGACCACTGCCCAACAGCGAAACGTCGACCACCGACGGCTCACCGGTGCGCTCCCGCTTGAACAACGCCGCCGCGATGCCGCCGGCCAGATTGGTGCCGGAGATGGTGTCGCCGTACGCGGGTCCCGGCGGGCCGATCATGCCTTCGATCCCGGGCGGGGTGATGGTGGCGGCGGTGCCGGCCCGGCACCAGAAGGCGGTCATGTCGTAGCCGCCCTTTTCCGCCTCCTGCCCGCGCGGGCCGAACGCGCTCCCGCGGGCGTAGATGATCTTCGGGTTGACGGCGCGGATGTCCTCGACGTCGATGCCGAACTTGCGGCGGTGCCCGGGCAGGAAGCTGGTCAGGAACACATCCGAGCGGCGAACGAGTTCGAGCAGCACCTCCTTGCCCTCGGGCACCGACATGTCCAGGCCGATGCTGCGCTTGCCGCGGTTGGCGTGTTCCACGTTGGGGTTTGGGTCACCCTCCACCCGCAGCGGCCCGGTCTGCCGCAGGCCGCGCTGCGGATCACCGGTGACCGCGTGCTCGACCTTGATGACCTCGGCGCCCCACTCGCCGAGCACCGCGCCGCAGGATGGGACGAACCCGTACATCGCGACCTCGAGGACGCGGACGCCCGCGAGTGGCCCGCTCATGAGACCACCTCCGCCAGGGTCTTGCCCTCCAGGAACTCCTCGAGCCCGGCCACCCCCATCTCGCGGCCGACGCCGGACTGCTTGTAGCCGCCGAACGGGCTGTCCGGCGCGAAGTAGTTGCCGCCGTTGATGCTCAAGGTTCCGGAGCGGACCCGGCGGGCGATGGCGCGCGCCCGATCCGGTCCGCCGAACACGCCGCCGGACAATCCGTAGATGGAGTTGTTGGCGATGCGCACGGCGTCGTCGTCATCGTCGTAGGCCAGCACCGCGAGCACCGGCCCGAAGATCTCTTCCTGGGCGATCTCGCTGTCCGGATCCACGTCGGTCAGCAGGGTGGGCTCGTAGAAGTAGCCCGGGCCCTCGACCTTCCGGCCGCCGGTGACCAGCGTCGCGCCGGCCGCGACGGCGCGCTGCACGATTCCGTCGACCTTGTCGCGCTGACTCTCGCTGATCAGCGGCCCCATGTAGGTGTCGGGCTCGGCCGGATCGCCGTAGCGGACCATCGACAGATAGTTCTTGACCATCCCGACGATCTCGTCCTGATGCGTGCGCGGCACCAGCAGCCGGGTGGTGATCGCGCAGCCCTGCCCGGCATGCGAGCAGATCATGAAGGCCGCCATCATCGCGCAGGTGTTGAAGTCGGCGTCGTCGAGGACGATCATCGCCGACTTGCCGCCAAGCTCCAGGAATACCTTCTTGATGGTGTCGCTGGCCGCGGCCATGATCTTGCGGCCGGTGGCGGTCGACCCGGTGAAGGTCACGACGTCCACGTCGGGACTCGTCGTCAGCGCGACGCCGACCTGGGCATCGGTGGAACTGATCACGTTGACGACACCGGGCGGGATATCGGTGCACTTGGCGATCACCTCACCCAGGGCCAGCGTGGTCAGCGGGGTGTCCGGGGCGCCCTTGAGCACCACGGTGCAGCCGGCCGCGAGCGCCGGACCGAGCTTCGCCAGGGCCAGCTGATTGGGGTAGTTGTAGGCGATGATCGCCGCCACGACGCCGGCGGCCTCCTTCTCCACCCAGCGGCGGTGCCGCTGTCCGCGGCTCTCGATCTCGCCGAGTTCCTCACTCATCGGGTAGCTCTTCAGCAGATCCGCGTAATAGCCGACGATCCGGATCGGGTCTTCCAGCTGCGGTCCCTCGGTCAGAGCCCGGGTGGCGCCGACCTCGGCGATGGTCAGCGCACGCAGTTCGTCGACGTGCTCGACGAGTGCGGTGTGCAGCTGCTCCATGCACCGGATGCGCAGCTCGACGTTGGTCGGCCAGTCGGTGCCGTCGAACGCCCGGCGGGCGGCGGTGATGGCCCGCTCGGCATCGGCGACGCCGGCGTCGGGCGCGTAGCCGACGATCGCACCGGTCGCGGGGTTCACCGAGGGGTACGTCTTGTCGGCGCCGACAAGACGGCCGTCGATCAGCATGCGCGGCTCGGACACCCGGCCCTCCCCCGCAGTTGCGTCGGCGACGGGTGCCGTCGTGTCCTGCACAGGCATGCATCAACTCCTCGAGTCGAGGGATAACTCGGTTCTCATCCTCGGCGAATCATACATTCGGACTGTGAGAACTCAAGACGCGTTTCGGACCCCATCGCCAACCTTCGACACCGCCCACCGCTGCCTGTCGGTGTCGTATCTCCGCAGTTAGACACATTGCGTCAGAGTGTCTTGCGAAATGCGTCACAGCGAGAGTAGCGTTCTCATTCCGGAAAGGGAGATTCTTGACACCCGAGATCGCCTGGGTTGGCGACGCTGGCGGGCGTGGCCGCCGAACGGCACCGCGCCGTCCGCTGTTCGACCGTGATGGAGGCCGCCTTTGAAGACCGCATTGGTGACCGGCGGCAGCTCCGGGATCGGGGCGGCGATCGCCGACCGGTTGCGGTCCGACGGCTACAACGTGGCGACCGTCGACCTCAACCCGGCCGACACCGATCACTCGTACCTGGCCGACGTGACCGACCGTGCCCAGATCGACGCCGCCCTCGCCGAGATCCGCGCCGCGCTGGGGCCGGTGACCATCCTGGTCAACGCCGCGGGCAAAGAGGTCTTCCGGCGATTCGCCAACATCACCTTCGACGAGTGGCGCAAGATCATCGACATCAACCTGCACGGCGTCTTCCACACCACCCAGGCCGTCCTGCCCGACATGGTCGAGGCCGGCTGGGGCCGCATCGTCAACATCTCCTCGTCGAGCACGCACTCCGGCGCACCATTCATGTCGGCCTACGTCGCGGCCAAGTCCGGCGTCAACGGTCTGACGAAAAGTCTTGCGCTGGAATACGGTCCGGCCGGTATCACCGTCAACGCGGTGCCGCCGGGCTTCGTCGACACCCCGATGCTGCGCGCCTCGGCCGAACAGGGCAACCTCGGCTCGATCGAGGAGGCGATCAAGCGCACCCCGGTGGGCCGGATGGGCAAGCCGGAGGACATCGCCGCCGCGTGCGCCTTCTTCATCTCCGAGGAGGCCGGTTACATCACCGGCCAGATCCTCGGCGTCAACGGCGGACGCAACACCTGAATCGGCCGAACACCCAACCGAGAGGAACAGCAGTGGGACGAGTCCAAGGCAAGGTCGCCTTCATCACCGGCGCCGCACGCGGTCAGGGGCGCAGCCACGCGCTGCGGCTGGCCGAAGAGGGCGCCGACATCATCGCGATCGACCTGTGCAAGGACATCGAGACCATCGGCTACCCGATGGCCACCCCGGAGGACCTCGAGGAGACCGCCGACCTGGTCAAGAAGACCGGCCGCGGGATCCTGACCGCGCAGGCCGATGTGCGCGAGGCCGCGCAGCTCAAAAAGGCACTGGACCAGGGGCTCGCGGAGTTCGGCAAGGTCGACATCGTCGTCGCCCAGGCCGGCATCGCCGGGATGAAGGGCACCCCACCGCTGCAGGCGTGGTGCGACGTCATCAACACCAACCTGATCGGCACCATCAACGCCATCCAGGTGGCGCTGCCGCACCTGGAAGAGGGCGCGTCGATCATCGCGACCGGATCCACCGCCGCGCTGATGGACGCCCACCAGAAGGACAACCCCGGCGCCGACCCGGGCGGCATGTCCTACATGGTCGCCAAGCGCCTGCTGTCGAACTACGTTCACGACCTGGCCACCGAACTGGCGGTGCGGGGCATCCGCGCCAACGTCGTACACCCGACCAACTGCAACACCGACATGCTGCAGAGCGAGCCGATGTATAAGTCCTTCCGACCGGACCTCGAGCACCCCACCCGGGCCGACGCCGAGCCGGTCTTCGGCATCCAGCAGGCGATGCGGGTCAATTACGTTGAGCCGCTGGACATCAGCAACGCCGTACTGTGGCTGGCCTCCGACGAGGCACGCTACGTCACCGGCATGCAGTTGCGGGTCGACGCCGGCGGCTACCTCAAGTGGTACGACTACCACGTCTGACATCCGAGTCGAACGCGAAAGATCGAAGGGGAATCCGTGAAGGTTAGGGTTGATCAGGATCGCTGCCAGGGCCACACCCTGTGCGCCATGATCGCTCCAGAGATGTTCCAGCTCAGCGACATTGACGGCAGCTCGTCGGCGGTCACCGAGGTGGTACCGCCCGACCAGGAGGCCGCGGTTCGTGAGGCCGCGCAGTCCTGCCCGGAGCAGGCGATCCTCATCGACGAGGACTGACCACAACCCCTTGCCCTACCAACCATGGGAGACAACGCCGTGAGCGTCGACGACGTCACCACTGACGAGGAGCGCAAGCAGCCTCGGTATCACTTCGACCGGCACACCCCGGAGTATCGGGTGCAGTTCGAGAAGATCACCGAGGAGATGCACGAGAAGTGCCCAGTCGCATGGTCGGACACCTACGGCGGGCACTGGGTGGCCGCCGGAAGCAACGCCGTGTTCGAACTCGCCCGCTGCCCGCACATCTCCAACGACCACGACATCAACGGTGAACGCAAGGGCTACAAGGGGATCTCGATTCCGACCAGCCGACGAGTGGTCACCCGCGGCGGCATGCTGGAGATGGACGACCCGGAGCACCGCATCTATCGCAATGTGCTCAATCCGTATCTGTCCCCGGCTGCGGTCGCGCGGTGGGAACCATTCGTGCATGAGATCGTGCGGGCCAGCATCGACGAGAAGATCGAGTCAGGCCGCATCGACTTCATCGACGACCTCGCCAATGTCGTCCCGGCCGTGCTGACGATGGCCTTGCTCGGTATCCCGCTGAAGATGTGGACCGTCTACTGCGAGCCCACCCACGCCGCGATCTACACCCCCGAGCACTCCCCCGACGCCGAGCGGGTGGCCCAGCAGCATCGCGAGATGGGTATCGACCTCATCACCCGGCTCAACGACGCGAAGCAGAACCCCCGGCCGGGCCTGCTCAACGCGCTGATCAATCTGCGGATCGACGGCGAGCCCGCACCGGACATGGAGATCCTGGGCATGTTGGGCCTGATCATCGGCGGCGGCTTCGACACCACCACCGCGCTGACCGCCCACGCGCTGGAATGGCTTTCCGAGCACCCCGACCAGCGAGAGCGGCTCAGCCGCGAACGCGACACTCTGCTGGACCCGGCCACCGAGGAGTTCCTGCGGTTCTACACCCCGGCACCAGGGGACGGCCGCACCTTCTCCGACGATGTCGACCTTGAGGGCCATCACTTCAAGGAGGGCGAGCGGGTGTGGATCTCCTGGGCGATGGCCAACCGCGACCCGTCGGTGTTCCACGATCCGAACGAGGTGATCCTGGACCGAAAGGGCAATCGGCACTTCAGCTTCGGCATCGGCGTGCACCGCTGCATCGGCTCCAACGTCGCCCGTGCGGTGTTCAAGGACATGCTGACCAGCGTGCTGGACCGCATTCCGGACTACCGGTGCGACCCCGAGCGCACCGTGCACTACGACACCATCGGGGTGATCCAGGGCATGCGGCACCTACCCGCGACGTTCACGCCCCGTAAGCCGCTGGGCCCGGGCCTGGACGAGACCCTGGACAAGCTGCAGCGGATCTGCGATGAGCAGGAGCTGGCGCGGCCGATCACCGAGCGCAAGGAAGCGGCCGTCATCGACTGAATCCCGCTGCGTTGATTCAGAACCCACGCACAAAAAGTGCGAGTAACCGTGTGCCTGGTGTCTGAATCAACGCCACGCGGGCTACTTTCCGCGCGGCAGGCCCAGCACCTGCTGAGCGATGATGTTGCGCTGAATCTCCGAGGTTCCACCGGCGATGGTGCCGGAGAAGCTACGGGCGTAGCGCTCGAACCAGCTGGCGAAGTAGTGATCGAGGTTCATGTGCGCGTACGGCCCCGACATCGCCGGGTGCATCAGCCCGTCGGGCCCGGCGGCGGTCAGGGCGTGCTCGGCCAGCCGCAACTCCGCCTCCGAGCCGAACAGCTTGACCACCGACACGCCCGCGACGTCGGTCTCCCCGCGGGCGGCTTTGGCCAGCCCCCGCGAGCCCATCAGCCGCAGCGCGTGATAGTCCATGACGCCCGAGGCGAACTGGTCACGCTCCAGCGGGGTGCGCGGGCGAAAGTCACCGAGCACGTTGTGGATTCGGTCGGCGAAGCCCAGCCACATCATCGTTCGCTCGTGGCCGAGTGAGCCGTTGGCAACGCCCCAGCCACCGTTGAGTGGGCCGACCAGGTTCTCGACGGGCACCCGTGCGTCGGTGAAGAACACTTCGTTGAAGTCCAGGTCGTCGATCCCGCAGATGGACGGGAACGGCCGGCGTACCACACCGGGCAGGTCGGTCGGGATGACCAGCACGCTGATGCCCTTGTGCTTGGGGGCGTCCGGGTCGGTGCGCACGAAGGTCAGTAGGAAGTCCGCGTCGTGGGCGCCGGAAGTCCACACCTTCTGCCCGTTGACCACGAAGTGGTCACCGTCGAGCACCGCGCGGGTGCGCAATGAGGCGAGGTCGGAACCCGCAGAGGGTTCGCTCATGCCCAGCGATGCGGTCATCTCGCCCTTGAGCACCGGCACGGCCCAGCGGTGCTTCTGCTCCTCGGAACCGAACGAGATGAGCGACGCTGCAACGATGTTGACGCCCTGGGGGTTGAAGCTGTGGTAGATCCGCCGGTTGCAGAGCTCCTCGAGATGGACGAACTGCTGCAGGACGGTCGCGTTCCGGCCGCCGAACTCCGGTGGTTGACCGGGCAGCAGCCAGCCGTTGTCGAACAGCAGCCGCTGCCAGCAACGGGCCCAGGCGGGCATGTGCGACACCGATCGGGGCCGTTCGGTGGTCTCGGCCTCGGTGGGCAGGTTGGCCTCGAGGAACGCGACGAACTCCGCCCGGAACTCTTCGACGTCGGGATCGAAGGTCAGCTGCATCTCTAGAGCCCCTTGTACTCGTTCGCGATGACCGCGCGGTGCTCGGCCGCGCCGCCGAGCATCAGCTCGCCGACCTTGGCCCGCTTGAGCGCGAACTGGACGTCGTTCTCCCAGGTGAATCCCATGCCGCCGAAGAGCTGCAGGCCGTGCCGGAATACCACCGACTGGCATTCTCCCGCAGCGGCTTTCGCCATCGCCGCGGCCAGCCGCCGGCGCGGGTCGTCGGCGCTGATGGTCAGCGCCGAGAAATAGGCCAGGGCGCGGGCCCGCTCGATCGCGACGTGCATATCCACCGCCTTGTGCTGCACGGCCTGAAACGACCCGATCGGCACGCCGAACTGGTGCCGGTCCCGCACATGCGCCAACACCAGGTCGAGGACCCGCTGGCAGGCGCCCACCGTCGTGATCGAGATGCCCATGAGCGCGACGTGGTGTGCCCGCTGGGCATCCGTGCGCACCCGGTCCTCCTGGCCCACCCGCACATCGGCGAAGGTCACATCGGTGACGTGCAGCACCGGGTCGAACACCTCGGTGCGGGTGACCTGGGCGCGGGCCGCGTCGATGACGAAGGTCCCGCCGTCGGTGACCACCGCGAACTTCTCCGCGCGGTCACCGTCGAGCACGTAGCGGGCGGTTCCGCTGAGCACCCAGCCGTCGGTGGCACGGTGCGCGGTGATGCCCGAGTACAGCGCGGTACCGGCCTCGCCCGGCTGGTAGCGGTCGCCGGCCAGCGGGGCGAACTGCGTAACGGTGGCCAGGTACGGGGTCGGGTCGGTGGCACGGCCGAGTTCCTCCAGCACGATGGCCAACTCGACGGCGTTCCCCGGATCGACCAACTCGGTCCAGCCCTGCTCGACGTAGCTTCCCCACAGTGGCGCCGCGTCCACCTTGTTCTCGGCGACACCGCGCACCAGGCTCGCGGGGCACTGCTTGGCCACCGCGTCGCGCACGGTGTCCTGCCACAGCTGCTGATCAGCGTCGAATTCGAGTAGCACCCAATCGCCTCCTGCTCACGTGGTGTGATCCGTGGAAATATGATTCTCGATTTGTGCGTCACGGATTCTCCCAGGACGGTATCGCACTCTACCGGCTGATTTGCTTGCTGGGAACGCCCGGGTGAGGCAAAGTGGTAACGAGGTTCTACTCTCAATTGCGAGAATCTTGTTCTTGCCGTTGAAGAACTCGGATGTACACCGGAACCTGCTCCGGTGCAGGCCTGCGGACGGAAGGCGGCTTTGGTGATCGAGCACCGGGACGGGACGAGCACGCCCCTGATCGACGCGAGCGTGCACATCTTCTTCGGGTCCACGCCGGAACTGCGCACCGTGATGCGCGAACCGTTCAAGAGCCGCGGGTTCCCGGACTACGAGATGGACTGGTACGGCGCCCCCGGCGGCGAGTACGTCAAGGGCTCACGCGGGCCCGACGGGCAGTACCCCGGATCGGATCCCGACGTCGTCGCGCGGCACCTGTTCACCGACCGCGGCGTCGACGTGGCGGTGCTGCACCCGATGGGCCGCGGCATCATGCCCGACCGCCATCTGGGCACCGCGATCCTGGCCGCGCACAACGAGATGATGGTGTCGCGCTGGCTCGAGCATCCCGAACTCGGCGAGCACTTCCGCGGCACGATCCGGGTCAACCCGGACGACATCAGCGGCGCACTGCGCGAGATCGACAAGTACAAGAACCATCCGCGCGTCGTGCAGATCGGCATCCCGCTGCAGTCCCGCGAGCTCTACGGCAAGCCGCAGTTCTGGGAGCTGTGGGAAGCCGCGGTGGACGCCGGGCTCCCGGTGGCCACCCACATCGAGGTCGGCGAGGGCATCGCGTTCCCGCCGACGCCGTCGGGCAACACCAGGACCTTCGAGCAGTACCTGGGCTTCATGTCGCTGAACTACATCTATCACCTGCTGAACATGATCGCCGAGGGCGTTTTCGAGCGGCTGCCCGACCTGAAGTTCGTCTGGGCCGACGGCGCCGCGGACATGGTGACCCCGTTCATCTGGCGGATGGACTGCTTCGGCCGTCCGCACCTGGAGCAGACGCCGTGGGCGCCGAGGATGCCCAGCGACTACCTGCCCGGGCACGTCTACTTCATCCACAACAGCATCGACGGCCCCGGCGACGCCGACTTCGCCGACCAGTGGCTGTCGTTCACCGGCAAGGACGACATGCTGATGTTCGGCTCGAGCTACCCGCACTGGCACTGCGGCGACGCCCGCGAGCTGCCCGCGGCCTGGACCGCCGAGCAGCGCGAGAAAGTGTGCTGGCGCAACGCCGCCGGGCTGTACGGCATAGAGATCCCCGCCGGTCTGGCCGCGCGGTAACAAGGAGGAGGCCACGATGACTCTCACCCACATCTCCGAACGGGTCACCCCCACCGAGCGGGTCGCGGTGCGCTGTGTCGACTCCGACGTGCACCCGGTCCCACGCCGCGGCGTGCTGCAGGAGTACATCCCGGAGCCGATCCGCAGCAAGTACTTCATGAACCACCGGGTCGGTGAGCTGATCTACTACGACGCCCCCGACTACGCCCATGCCTACGCGATGCGGGTCGACACGTTCCCGGACGACGGCGAGTTCGCCTGCACCGACCCCGATCTCGCGTTGCGGCAGGCCATCATGGAGGCCGGCGCCGACATCGCGGTGCTCGAGCCGGTGCACAGCTACTGCCGCACCACCGAGGCCACCGCCGCACTGACCTACGCGCACAACGCCTGGCAGGCCGAGCACTGGCTGGACGGCAAGAACAACTGGCACGAGCGGTGGCGCGGGTCGATCTGCGTGGCCATCGAGGATCCCGACGGTGCAGCCCGCGAGATCGAGAAGTGGGCCGAGCACCCGTACATGGTGCAGGTGCTGATCAAGGCGGAGCCCAAACCCGCCTGGGGCGACCCGAAATACGACCCGGTCTGGGCGGCGGCCACCAAACACGACATCACCGTGAGCTGCCATCTGGGTCGCGGGGTGTTCGACACCCTGCCGATCCCCCCGGTCGGCTATCCCAGCTACAACCACGACTTCATGGTCAGCTACTCGCTGCTGGCCGCCAACCAGGTGATGAGCCTGATCTTCGACGGGGTCTTCGACCGCTACCCGACGCTGCGAATCGTGTTCGTCGAGCACGCTTTCAACTGGATCCTGCCCCTGATGTGGCGGATGGACGCCATCTACGAGGCCCGCAAGTCGTGGATGGACATCAAGCGCAAGCCCAGCGAGTACGTCAAGGACCACATCAAGTTCACCACCCAGCCGCTGGACTATCCGGAGGACAAGACCGAACTGCTGCGGGCCTTCGAGTGGATGGAATGCGAGAAGATCCTGCTGTTCTCCTCGGACTACCCGCATTGGACCTATGACGACCCGCGCTGGCTGGTCAAGCACCTGCCCGAGCACGCCCGCGAAGCCGTGATGTTCCGCAACGGCCTCGAGACCTACAAGCTGCCCGCGACGGTCCCGGCCCTCGAGGGCCAGATGCGGGTCTTCTGACTGATGGCACAAGAAAAGCAGCCCAGGCTGGCGCAGGGCCGCGAGCACGTGGTGGCCACCGTCGACGAGATCCCGCCCGGCACACACAAACTGGTGCCGATCGGGCGGCACGGTGTCGGTGTCTACAACGTCAACGGGACGTTCTACGCCATCGCCAACTACTGTCCGCACGAGGGCGGCCCGCTGTGCTCGGGACGCCCGCGCGGCCGCAACATCGTCGACGAGAGCGTTCCCGGCGATGCGGTGATGGTGCGGGACCTGGAGTTCATCTACTGCCCGTGGCATCAGTGGGGTTTCGAACTGGCCACCGGGACCACCGCGGTCAAGCCCGAGTGGAGTATCCGCACCTATCCCGTCCGAGTGGTGGGCGACGACGTGCTCGTGATGGCATGACCGGCCCGCAGCTCCGCGACGGCGAGCAGGTCCTCGAGGTCAACGGCGGCAACGTCGTGTACGAGATCCTCGGTGAGACCGGGGAGTTCATCACACTCACACCGGGCGGGCGCTACAGCAAGGACATCGAGGGCCTGCGTCCGCTCGCCGACGAATTGGTCAAGGGCGGCTACCGCGTGCTGCTGTGGGACCGGCCCAACTGCGGAAAGTCCGACCTGCAGTTCTACGGTCAGAGCGAATCCCACATGCGTGCCGACACGCTGCACGCCCTGATCACCGGACTGGGCATCGGCCCGTGCATCATCGCCGGCGGATCCGGCGGGGCGCGGGACTCGATCCTGACCACGATCCTGCATCCCGAGGTCGCCACCAAGCTGGTGGTGTGGAACATCGTCGGCGGCGTCTACGGTTCCTTCGTCCTGGGCTCCTACTACCTGGTGCCGAGCATCCTGGCGGTGCGCGGCCTCGGCATCAAAGGCCTGCTGCAGGTCGACGAGTGGAAGGAACGCATCGCCGAGAACCCGGGTAACTCCGATCGCATCCTGGCCATGGACTCTGACGAATTCCTGCGGGTCATGCTGCGCTGGCTCAACGCCTTCGTGCCCAAGCCCGGGCAGGCGATTCCCGGTGTCGATGACGAGTTGTTCGGCGACATCAAGGTTCCCACGCTGATCATCCGCGGCGGCGAGAACGACTGGGACCACCCCAAACGCACCTCGCTGGAGGTCAACTGCCTGATCAAGGGATCCACCCTGATCGACCCGCCGTGGCCGGAGGACGCCTGGGAGCGGGCCGGCGAGGACCGCGCGTCCGGGAAGGTCAAGCGGTTCAACATGTTCGACACCTGGGTGCAGGCCGCGCCCGCCATCCTCGACTTCGTCGGCCGATGAGCACCGGCTCACACGGTGCGGATGTGCACCTCACAGTTTGTCGAGGCCTCCAGGGCGGTGAACACGCGGCTCTCGGGGATGCGCTCCATATCGGCCCTGCGCAGGGTCACCCGGATGATGTCGTAGCCGTCGTCACCGGGCGTGCGGTCGATCCGGCCGGTAAGACCGAACCCGGCCAGTACACCGTGGGCGTCCTCATCGGTCCCCCGGCTGACAAACGTCATGGTGCCCGCGGTGGGCGTGGTGCCGAAGGCGTTGGCACACATCGTGATCGCCATGCACTGCAGCTCCTCCGGGTCGGCACCCGTCATCAGCAGCTCGGCCTCGCGACGACCATGCGGCATCGCGGCGATGTTGTTGTCGACCAGCTCGACACCGGATTCGGCGGCCAGCGTCCGCAGCGTCGCCACGCCGGCGGTCAGCTGCTCCGGCGACAGTGCACCCGTCGGGTCCACGTCGACGCGGACAACGGCCGTTCTCATGCGGCACAGCCTAGCGAGCCGGTGGCGAGGACCCGAGACAGAAGAGGTGAGCGATGAGCGGGACCGCGCAGGCCGGCACCGTGCTGACGGTTGCCGCCGCCCCCGGCGTCACCCCGCGGCTGCTGCGTCTGCCTGCGGCGGTCGAGACGCACAGCGCCTACCTCGCCGACGGCGGGTATGCGCTGCTGGAGAACGTCGAAACGCTGCTGGCCGAGGTGGACCGGTCGGGTCTTCTGGGCCGCGGTGGCGCCGCCTTCCCCCTCGGGGTGAAGCTCCGCACGGTGCGCGCGGCGCACCTGCGGGGTCACGAGACCGTGGTGGTGGCCAACGGCGAGGAGGGCGAGCCGGCCTCGGTGAAGGACCGCTGGTTGCTGCGGCACCGGCCGCACCTGGTGCTCGACGGGGTACGCCTGGCGGCCCGGTTGGTCGGCGCGCAGCGCGCCTATGTCTACGTCTCCGACCGGGCGGCGGCGCTGGCCGTCGACCACGCGCTCGACGAGGTCGGGTTCGACACCCTCGGCGGCCTGGACATCTCGATCGTCACCGTCGATCCGGGTTACGTGGCCGGCGAGGAGACCGCGGCGGTGCGGGTGATCAACGGCGGGCCGGCCAAACCCACCGACAAGCCGCCCCGGCCGTTCCAGCACGGTGTTGCCGGGCACCCGACGCTGGTCAGCAACGTCGAGACGCTGGCGAACCTGCCCTACGTGGCCGCCCACGGCGCCGCGGAGTTCCGCTCGGCGGGCACCGAAGCCTCGCCGGGCACGTTCCTGGTGACCGTCACCGGAGCGGGACGGCCGCCGGCGCTCTACGAGATGGCGCACGGAGTTCCCTTCACCGATCTACTTGCCCTGCAAGGCGTTTCGCCCGACCAGGTGCGCGGCGCCCTGATGGGTGGATACTTCGCCGGGCTGCTGGATCGGGCGGTGCTGGACACCACGCTGGACCACGAGACGTTCCGCGCGATCGGCAGCGGTCTGGGTTGCGGCGCGGTGGCGATCCTGACCGACGACTGCCCAGTCGCCGTCGCGGCCTCGGTGCTGGCCTACTTCGATCGCGAGAACGCCGGGCAGTGCGGTTCGTGCTTCAACGGGACCGCCGCGATGGCGGCCGCCGCCGGTGCGTTGCGCGACGGTGCGGCGACCGCGGAAGACGTTGCCCGACTGGACCGCTGGTCGGTGGTGTTGCGCGGCCGGGGCGCCTGCGCGACGCTCGACGGCGCCGCCAACGTCGCGGCGAGCCTGCTCAAACGCTTCCCTCAGCTCGTCGAGGAGCACCTAGCCGGGCGCTGCGAGACCTGCCGCGACGGCACCTTCAGCGCCCAGCGTCCGTACGAGGTGGAGGCGTCCCGATCATGAGTGATCACCTGCGAATCCGGCTCGACCGCACGATCTGCGACGGGTTCGGCGCCTGCGCCCGGCACGCACCGGACTACTTCTCCCTGGACGATTGGGGGTACGCCGCGCTCGTCGGGGACGGCACCGTCCCCGACGGCGACCGGCCCGCCGTGCTGCGCGCGTTGTTCGACTGCCCGGTGCACGCCATCGTCGAGGTCACCGACGACGAGTTCGCCGGTGAGGGCCGGCCCGAATCCACTGCTGCCGACGAGGAACCGGTGTTCGAGGCCCGCTGGGGCTTCGCCCAGTGAGCACCGGAGGGACTCGCGCGCCGCTGCCGCAGATCACCGCGGAGACCGAGTTCTTCTGGACGTCGGGCGCCGACGACACCCTGCGCATCCAGGAGTGCCGGGGCTGCGCGGCGCTGATCCACCCGCCGCAGCCGGTGTGCCGGTACTGCGGCGGGCACGGTCTGGGCGCGCGGGCGGTCAGCGGGATCGCGGTGTTGTCGGCGTTCACCGTCAACCACCGGTTCGCGATCCCCGGCCTGCCCGCACCCTACGTCGTCGCCCAGGTCGCGATCCGGGAGGACCCGCGGGTCCGGTTGACCACCAACATCGTCGATGCCGATCCCGACGATCTGGAGATCGGGCAGCTGGTCGAGGTGGTCTTCGAGAAGAACGACGACGTCTACCTGCCGCTGTTCCGGCCGCTGACGCCCACGCAGTTCGGGGAGCAGCCGGCCGACGAGATCGCGCCGCAGGACTTCGCCCGCCACGTCCGGCCGCCGTTGATGTCGGCGAGGTTCGAGGAACGCTCGGCGATCACGGGCATCGGCGCCTCCCGGCTGGGCCGGCGGCTGATGGTCAACCCGCTGTCGTTGACGGTCGAGGCCTGCGAGGCGGCCGTCGCCGACGCCGGCCTGACGTTCGCCGACATCGACGGGCTGTCCACCTATCCCGGCCTCGACGTCGCCGGGATGGGCGAGGGTGGTGTCACCGCACTGGAGGGCGCGCTGGGCCTGCGGCCCACGTGGATCAACGGCGGCATGGACACCTTCGGTCCCGGTGGCTCGGTGATCGCCGCGATGATGGCGGTGGCGACCGGGATGGCCCGGCACGTGCTGTGCTTCCGCACGCTGTGGGAGTCGACCTTCCAGGAGTTGCTCAAACAGGGCAGGATGGCGCCGCCCGGTGGTCCGCGCACCACCAGCTGGCAGATGCCGTTCGGTGCCACCTCGGCCGCGCACACGCTGGCGCTCAACGCGCAGCGGCACTTTCAGCGTTACGGCACCAGCCGGGAGACGTTGGGCTGGATCGCGCTGAACCAGCGCGCCAACGCCGCGCTGAACCCGACCGCGATCTACCGCGATCCGATGAGCATGGAGGGCTACCTGTCGGCGCGGCCGATCACGACACCGTTCGGGTTGTACGACTGCGACGTGCCGTGCGACGGCGCGGTGGCGGTGATCGTCTCGGCGGTCGAGGCGGCCCGCGACCTGCCGCGCACACCCGTGCTGTTCGAGGCGGTCGGCACCCAGATCCTGGAGCGCACCGACTGGGACCAGACCACGCTCACCCACGAGCCGCAGGTGCTGGGGCAATCCGCCCACCTGTGGTCACGAACATCGTTGCGGCCCAGTGACGTCGACGTCGCCGAGCTCTACGACGGGTTCACCTTCAACTGCCTGTCCTGGATCGAGGCGCTCGGCTTCTGCGGTATCGGCGAGGCCAAGGACTTCCTCGACGGCGGCACCAACATCGCCCGCGACGGCGTGTTACCGCTCAACACCCACGGCGGGCAGCTCTCCCACGGCCGCACCCACGGGATGGGCCTGATTCACGAGGCGGTCACCCAGTTGCGCGGCGAGGCCGGCGAGCGTCAGGTGGCCGGCGCGAAAGTGGCGGTCGCCAGTAGCGGCGGCCTGACTCCGAGCGGGGTGCTGCTGATGCGGGTGGACACGTGAGCTCCGCACCGGCCGCTCGTCGCGTCGTCCCCGTCGACGGGATGCCGATGTCGGGATTGTTCGCCGAGGCCGCCGAACCCAGGGCGGTCATCGTGGCGCTGCACGGCGGAGCGTCGTCGGCGGCATACTTCGACTGCCCCGGCCATCCCGAGCTGTCGCTGCTGGCGCTGGGCGCCGCAACGGGTTTCACGGTGATCGCCCTGGACCGGCCCGGCTACGGCACCTCGGCGCCGTATGCCGACATGATGTGGGACCCGGCGCGTCGGGTAGAGCTCGCGTACGCGGCGACCGACGCGATGCTCGGGTCCCGCCCGCGCGGGGCGGGAGTGTTCCTGCTCGCGCACTCCAACGGCTGCGAACTCGCGCTGCGGATGGCGGCCGACCGACGCGACCACCACCTGCTGGGTCTCGAATTGGCCGGCACCGGGCTGCGCAAGTATCCCGCGGCCGCCGAGATTCTCAGCCAGGCCACCCCCAGCCACCGGCCGGCCGGACTGCGCGAGTTGATCTGGGCGCCCGAGGAACTGTATCCGCCGGACGTGATCAACACGGTGGGGTCGGCGGGCGCGCCGCCGCAGGAGGCCGAGATCTCCACGCACTGGGCGACGCGGGACTTCCCGGCGCTGGCGGCCGACGTGCGGGTCCCGGTGCGCTTCACCGCCGCCGAGCACGAGCGGGTGTGGGATTCCACGCCCGAGGCGCTCGCCGACATCGCCGCGCTGTTCACCGCGTCCCCCGGGGTCGAGATTCATCGCCAGCGAAACGCGGGCCACAACCTCAGCCTGGGGCTGAGTGCCGGGCAGTATCACGCGGGTGCGTTGGTCTTCGCCGAACAGTGCAGCAACGCCGAATCGAACAAGGAGGCCGGCTAATGCGGGTGGGATTCATCGGGTTGGGCAGCCAGGGCGCGCCGATGGCCCGCCGCATCGTCGAGGCGGGACACCCGACGACGCTGTGGGCCCGCCGTCCCGAATCGGTGGAGCCGTTCGCCGACACCGCCGCCACGGTCGCCGCCACGCCGGCCGAGCTCGCCGCCGCCAGCGACCTGGTCTGCCTGTGCGTCGTCGGCGACGACGACGTCCAGGACGTGGTGACCCGGGACGACGGCGTGCTGGCGGGGCTGGCGCCCGGCGGGGTGATCGCGGTGCACAGCACCGTGCACCCGGACACCTGCCGCGACCTCGCCGAGCGGGCACGCGCCAAGGGTGTGGCGGTGATCGACGCGCCGGTCAGCGGCGGCGGACCCGCCGCGGAGGCCGGCACCCTGCTGGTGATGGTCGGCGGCGACGAGGACGTGGTGGAGAAGGCACGTCCGGTCTTCGCCAGCTACGCCGAGCCGATTGTGCATCTGGGACCGGTGGGCGCCGGGCAGGTGACCAAGCTGCTGAACAACCTGTTGTTCAGCGCGCATCTGGCCACCGCCAAGACCGCACTGGACCTCGGCCAGGGACTCGGGGTGGCACCGGAGAAACTCGCCGAGGTGATCGGCCGCGGCTCGGGCAACAGCTTCGCGCTGACCAGCGTCGCGCGCTTCGGCGGCAGCCTGGACATGCTCAAGCAGGTCGCCGGCGGACTGCTGCACAAGGACGTCAGCCTGATCGCCGACATTGCCGCCAAGGCCGGCGTCGAACCCGGAGCGGTGCTCGATGCCGCCGACGCCGCATTGGTGTTACTGGACAACCCGCGATGAAGATCGGGTTCGTCGGCGCGGGCCGGATGGGCGCCCCGATGGTGCGCCGGCTGGCCGAGGCCGGCCACACCGTCGCGGCCCTCGGCCGCGACGACGAGAAGCGTTCGGCGATAGCCGAATTGGGCGCACGCCCGGTCGCCTCGCTCGCCGAGGTCGCGGCCGGCGCCGACGCCGTCATCGTGTGCGTGTTCACCGACGAGCAGGTTCGCCGCGTGTGTCTCGACGACGGCCTGCTGGCGGCCATGCCGTCGGGATCGGTGCTGGTGCTGCACACCACCGGCAGCCCCAGCACCGCCGAGGCGCTGGCCGAGGCCGGCCGGGCCGGCGGGATCGCCGTGGTGGACGCACCGGTCAGTGGCGGGCCGCACGATATCGCGGCGGGCACGGTGACGGTGTTCGCCGGCGGTGCCGAAGCTGCCGTGCAGACGGTGCGCCCGGCGCTGTCCGCCTACGCCGAGCCGGTGCTGCACGTCGGGCCGACCGGCAGCGGTCAACGGGTCAAGCTGGTCAACAACACGCTGTTCGCCGCGCAGATCGGGATCGTGGCCGAGGCGGTCCGGCTGGCCGGACGCCTCGGCGTCGACGAGGCGACGCTGCTGGGCGCGCTGCCGCACGGCAGCGGCACCAGCAGGGCGTTGACATCGATCGCGGCGGCGGGTTCGGCGGATCGTTTCATCGCCGCGGTCGGCGAGTTCGTCGGCAAGGACGTCGCCGTCATCCGCGCCAACGTCGCCGAATTGGGTGGCGACCTAGGCATGCTCGACGACGCCGTCGACGCCGGTCTGCCGGGGTCCCGTCGATCGTGAGCGAACAAGAATTCACCTCTCCCGCCAAGCACCCTGTTAGCGTTACGATCGGCGAACAATCCGTAACGCTTCAGGCCCTGACCTCGTCTCGGAGGATTACGCAATGACTCAGGCCGAACTCGTCTTCGATCCGTTCTCGGAAGAGTTCTTCAACAATCCGTTCGACATCTACCGGCGGATGCAGGACGAAGCACCGGTCTACTACCACCCCGAGATGGACTTCTACGCCCTGACCCGGCACGAGGATGTGGCGAACGGGTTCAAGGACTTCGAGACCTACTCGTCGGCCCGGGGCTGCGACCTGGCCATGGTGCAGTCCGACGAGCCGCCGCAGAAGTCGATCATCTTCATGGACCCGCCGGAGCACCGGCACATGCGCAGCCTGCTGAACAAGGCGTTCACACCGCGGGCCGTCCAGGCACAACGGGACACCGTCATCGAGCAGATCGACCGGTTCCTGTCCGCGGCCGACCCGGACGACTTCGACGTCGTCCAGGACTTCTCCGGCCCGTTCCCGGTCGAGGTGATCACCCGGATGGCCGGCGTGCCCGAGGAGTACCGCCAGCAGGTGCGGCACTGGATCGACACGTCGCTGCAGCGCGAGCCCGGGCAGATCGGCGTCAGCGAAGCGGGCATGCAGGCCAACATCGAGACCGCGATCTATTACTACAACCTGGTGCAGGAGCGCCGCGCCCAGCCCCAGGACGACATGATCAGCCGGCTCATCGCCGCGGAGATCCCCGATGACGACGGCAATTTGCGCAAGCTGGACGACATCGAGATCTGTGGATTCGCAACGCTTCTCGGCGGGGCTGGCGCCGAGACGGTGACCAAGTTGATGGGCACCGCGGTGGTGAACTTCGCCCGGTTCCCCGACCAGTGGCGGAAGCTGCTCGACGACCGGAGCAAGATCCCGGCCGCCGTGGAGGAGATGCTGCGCTACGAGGGCCCGGTGCAGTACAACGTGCGCTACTCGATGAAGGAGAAGACACTGCACGGCGTCACGATCCCGGCGGGTAAGGCGGTCTTCATGATCGGTGCGGCCGCCAACCGCGACCCACGGGCCTTCACCGACGCCGACAAGTTCGACATCGACCGGGACCGCACCGAGGCGCAGAACCTCGGCCTGGGCTACGGAATCCACAGCTGCCTCGGCGCAGCGCTCGCCCGGATGGAGAGCGCCATCGCGCTGGAACGGCTGCTGGACTTCATGCCGCGCTACGAGGTGCAGTGGGACCGCCTCGAGCGGGTACACATGCAGAATGTCGCCGGTTGGCACACGGTCCCGGTAAAGGTGTTGCGATGAAGATCAAGGTGGATTTCGACCTCTGCGAGGCCAATGCGATCTGCATGGGCATCATCCCGGAGGTGTTCCAGGTCGACGAGCAGGACTACCTGCACGTGCTGTCCGACGAGGTGACCCCGGAAAACGAGAAGCAGATTCGCGAAGCGGTGCGTCAGTGCCCGCGGCAGGCGATCGCGATCGTCGACTAGCCGGTGCCCGAAACCCGGACGGGTCGCCCACCGAATCTGGCTCAGCCCTGGGCGCCGCACCGCCGCCGGATCTACCTCGCGGTGGCGGCGTGGACCAGCATTGTATTCGTTGCGATGACGGTCGGTGTCGCCGCCGGGCTGATCGAGCCGACGTTCACCTCCGACGTCGTCGCCAACCTTCTGTTCGGCGTACCGGTGCTGGTGTTGCCGGTGGTGCTGCTCTGGGATGCGCCCGGCGAGAACCGGTCCCGCCTCGAGCGCAGTGCCGAACTGACGTTGTTCTACCTGCCGTACACCGCGGCCAGCCAGATCGGCTACGAGTTGGTGTTTCTCATCGGCCACCCGCTGGGCTGGTGGACGCCGACGACCGATCCGGGGTGGAAGTGGTTGTGGTGGCAGTACGGACTGGCCGACACCCGCTACGCCAGCGGCAATCCGTGGACATTCGGATTGGAGGTCGTCGGTGTCCTCACCGGTGTGACGGTGTTCGCGGTGTGGACCCGGCTGATCCGCACCGATCTGGCGCTGGAGTCCCGGATCCGTTGCCTCTGGCTGGCATTCGCCGGGGTGGCGATCCTGATGAGCAGCACGGCGGTGTACTTCATCTCGGAGGTGGGCGCGGGCTTCGCCGACATCGGCCAGGGCGCGTTCGGCCTGTGGTTCAAGTTCGTGGGCGAGAACGTTCCGTTCATCGTGCTGCCACCGCTGGTGCTCTACGCGATCCACCTGCAGATCGACCAGCTCACCCGGTGGGCCGGGCGCCACGACCCGGACGCCTGAGCCGCGACCTCAGCCGGCCGCGGGTACGAGATCGGCGCCGATCGGCGGCCGGCTCATCGCCCCGCTGCGGAACGTCTCGACGGGTTCGACCGAGGTGTCGGTGATCGCCGCGGCCGCCAGGGCCTGCGCCTTGAAGACCCGCGCGGCCGAACTCAGCCGGTGCTGCACCGAGTCCACGCCGCGACCCAGCCCGGTGGGTGAGACATCACCCCACACCGCGACCTCGGTCACGCCCTGATCCAGCGCGCGCCGGACACCCTCGCGAACTCGTTCGTCGCGGTCGATCAGGCCGGCGGCCACCGCGAGCGCCTGAGGATGCGGCTGGTCGTCACCGGCCGCCACCACCGACTCGAAGTCGACCGGCTCGGCACCCAGGATCTTCAGCGGCCGCACGTCCCCGTCTCGGTCCGTGTCACTGGCGAGCAGCACGTTGACATCCCAGCCGGCCATCACCCGGTCGAACATCCAGCCGCCGGCGTAGCGGACCGCCTCGGCGACGCTGGGCGCCACCACGTCGAGTCGGTACCTCATGATCCGGCGACCGGAGCCAGCTGGCTCGCCAGCGATCGGGAATACTCCTGGAACACATCGGTCAGCGGAATCGTCGGGTCGAGTAGCCATGAGGTCTCCATTCCGTTCACAAATGCCAGTACTTCCACGGCCTTGACGGCCGGGTTCACGTCTGTTCGGTAGCGCCCCTCGGACTGCCCGATTCGAATCCGGTCGGCGATGATCTGCACCGCCGCGCGGTAGCGCGAGACCAGGCGGTCGTGCAGGGGTGCGTCCGCGGCGATGTTCTCGGCCATCAGCACCGCGAAGGTGCCGACCAGCTCGGGTGACCGGTAGAACCGTTCGGCCGCGCTGGCGATCGCTTCGGCCAGGTCGCCGGTGTGCCGGTAGGCGTGCTGTTCGTCGTCGCTGTCCCGGGCATCGAGGACCGCGTGCAGCAGCTGCTCCTTGGACTCGAAGTGGTGCAGCAGGCCGGCGGAGGTCACCCCGGCCTCCCTGGCGATCTGAGCCAGGGTGGTGTTGCGCCAGCCGTTGCGGGCCAGCAGCCGCTGCGCGACGTCGAGAATCCGCTGCTTGCGGTCGTCACCCTTGGCGAAAAGGGTCGCGTAGGGGCGGCGGTCAGCACTGGCGAGAGCCGACGATTCGGGCGCGGTCACCGGGCTCCCTTCGGGCTGAACCAACCTAGTGAACCCACAGTAGGTTGGTTTGCGGGGTGTGACAAGGGTCGCACCAGAAAAAAGTTCGGTTGCCCGTAGGGACTCGCGAGATCGGCACCACGGTCGTGATTCGGGCCGGACAACGACCCTGGTGTAGGTCTCGGCGCAGCTACAGCCCGAGCGAGCCCCGGGTCAGTTGATGAGCTCGACGATCGTGGCGTTGGCGGTGCCGCCGCCCTCGCACATCGTCTGCAGCCCGTAACGGATGTCGTTGTCACGCATGTGATGCAGCATCCGGGTCATCAGCACCGCACCGGATCCGCCCAGCGGGTGGCCGAGCGCGATGGCCCCGCCGAGTGGGTTGAGCCGGTCCTCGTCGGCCCCGGTGTCGGCCGCCCACGCCAGCGGCACGGGGGCGAAGGCCTCGTTGACCTCGAAGACCCCGATGTCGCCGATGCCGAGCCCGGTCTTGCCGAGCACCTTCGCCGTCGCCGGTATCGGGCCGGTGAGCATCAGCACCGGGTTGGCGCCGGCAACCGCACCGGCCACGTAGCGGGCGATCGGTGTCCAGCCCTGGGCCGCAGCATGCTCCGGGGTGGTGACCAGGATGGCGGCCGCCCCGTCGGAGATCTGCGAGGAGTTGCCGGCGTGGATCACGCCGTCATCGGTGAAGGCCGGCTTGAGCGCGGCGAGCTTCTCGGCCGTGGTGCCGCGCCGGATGCCCTCGTCGGCGGTGACGACACCGGCGTCGGTGGGCACCCCGACGATCTGGTCGGTGAACGCGCCGCGATCCTGCGCGGCGGCCGCCAGTTCGTGTGAGCGGGCCGAGTACTCGTCGAGCCGGGTCCGCGAGAAGCCCCACTTCTCCGCGATCATCTCCGCGGAGATGCCCTGGTTGAACGAGAAGTCTTCGTAGCGCTGCAACACCTTCGGTCCGTACGGCATCCCGGTGGCCCGCGCCGACCCGAGCGGTACCCGGCTCATCACCTCGACACCGCCGGCGACGACGACGTCCTGCTGGCCGCTCATGACGGCCTGCGCCGCGAAGTCCAGCGCCTGCTGGCTGGACCCGCAGGCCCGGTTCACCGTCGTGCCCGGAATCGACTCCGGCCAGCCTGCGGCGAGCACCGAGAACCTGCCGATGTTGCTGGACTGGTCGCCCACCTGGGACACGCAGCCCCACACCACATCGTCGACGGTCGAGGGGTCCAGCCCGGTCCGGTCGACGAGGGCGTTCAGCACCACCGCCGAGAGGTCCGCGGCGTGCACCGCGGACAGGCCGCCGTTGCGCTTGCCGACCGGTGTGCGCACCGCTTCGACGATCACCGCTTCACGCATGACTGCTCCTCCTACTCACGCCACCACGCCCCGCTCACGCAGCCGCCCGATCTCGTTGCCGGACAATCCCAATTCGGCGAGCACGGCGTCGGTGTGCTCACCGAGGCCGGGGACCGGCCCCATCGGCTGCTCGTAGCCATCGATGATCGGCGGCGGCAGAATCGCCCGGATGGGCCCGGCCGCGGTCTGCACCGTTCGCCAGCGGTCGCGGGTGCTCAACTGCGGATGCTCGAGCACCTCGCTGGGCAGGTTGTACCGGGCGTTGCCGATGCCCGCGGCGTCGGCGACCTTCTGGACCTCCACGAGATCATGCCTGCCGCACCAGCTTTCGATGGCCTCGTCCAGGACCGCGCGGTTGGCCACCCGGTCGGAGTTGGTGGCGAACCGCGGGTCGTCGGCGAGGTCCGGGCGTTCGATGATCTCGCGGGCCAACCGCTGCCACTCCCGGTCGTTGGTGGTGCCCAGCACCACCGTCTGGCCGTCGGCGGTGCGGTATGCCCCATAGGGCGCCACCGCCGGCGAACTCATGCCCAGCGGCTGCTGGTCGACCCCGGAGTGCTGGGTGTAGGTCAGCGGGTAGCCCATCAGATCCATCATGGTGTCGAACAGGCTGACGTTGACCGCACCGCCGCGGCGCGGGCGGTCGTCCCGGGAGTACAGCAGCGCCATGATGGACAGCGCCGAGTACAGGCCGGTCGAGATGTCGGCGATCGGCGGGCCCGGTTTGGCCGGCTTGCCCGGATAGCCGGTGACCGCGCACGAGCCCGACTCCGATTGCGCCAGAAGGTCGTACGCGCGCTTGTGCGACAGCGGTCCGCCCGCCCCGTAGCCGTCGATCTCGACGGCGATCACCCCGGGGTGGCGCTCCCGCAGCTGGTCGGGCGAGATGCCGAGCCGGGCCGTCGATCCCGGTGCCAGGTTCGACACCAGCACGTCGGCGCGGTCGAGCAGCCGGTGCAGGATGTCGATGCCCTCCGGGGCCTTGAGGTCGAGTGCGACCGACTCCTTGTTGCGATTGGCCCAGACGAAGTGGGCCGCGAGACCGCCGGGGCCGTTGACCACGTCGTCGTAGTGGCGGGCGAAGTCGCCGCCGGCGGGGTTCTCCACCTTGATCACCCGCGCGCCGAAGTCCGCGAGGGCGCGGGTGCACATCGGCGCCGAGACCGCCTGCTCAAGTGCCACGACGGTGACACCGGCGAGCGGGGCCGCCGGTTGTTGCGCAGAAGCCATCAGATCACCATACGGAGGGCGAAGAAGCCGGCCACTAGTAGCTCTTCGGCAGGCCGAGAACGTTGGCACCCAGGAAGTTCAGGATCATCTCCTGGCTGACCGGCGCGATCTTCATCAACCGGGACTCCCGGAAGAACCGGGAGATGTGGTACTCCTCGGAATAGCCCATGCCGCCGTGGGTCTGCAATGCCCGGTCCGCCGCCCCGAAGCCGGCGTCGGCGCACAGATACTTGGCCATGTTGGCTTCCCGGCCGCACGACCTTCCATTGTCGTAGAGCCACGTCGCCTTGCGCAGGATCAGCTCGGCGGCGTCCAGGCGTGCCAGCGAGTCCGCCAGCGGGAATTGGATGCCCTGGTTCATGCCGATCGGCCGGTCGAACACCACCCGCTCGTTGGCATACTTGACCGCGCGGTCCAGCGCGACCCGTCCGATGCCCAATGCCTCGGCGGCGATCAGCATCCGCTCGGGGTTCAGCCCGTGCAGGATGTAGCCGAAACCCTTGCCCTCCTCGCCGATTCGGTGCTCAACGGGCACCCGCAGGTCGTCGATGAACAACTCGTTGGAGCTGACGGCGTTGCGGCCCATCTTCTTGATCGGCCGGATGTCGACGTGGTCGCGATCCAGATCGGTGAGGAACAGAGAAAGACCTTCTGTCGGCTTGCCTCCCCGTTTTTCCACGTCTTCGCGGCTCTCGGTCCGGGTGAGCAGCAGGATCTTCTCGGACTCCAGGGCCTTGGAGATCCACACCTTTCGGCCGTTGACCACATAGTGGTCGCCGTCGCGGCGGGCGAAGGTGGTGATGCGCGAGGTGTCCAGGCCCGCTGTCGGTTCGGTGACACCGAAGCAGACATGCAGGTCCCCGTTGACGATGCGGGGCAGCGTTTCGGCCTTCATCTCGTCGGAGCCGTACACCACCACCGGCTGCATGCCGAAGATCGACATGTGGATGGCGCTGGCGGCGTTCATGCCGCCGCCGGAGCGGGCGACCTCCTCAGCCAGGATGGTGGCCTCGGTGATGCCAAGCCCGTGACCGCCGTATTCCTCCGGGATCGTCATGCCCAGCCAGCCGCCGCCGGCGACGGCGTCATAGAACTCCTGCGGGAACTCGTGCGCCTGGTCCTTCTCCATCCAGTACTGGTCGTCGAAGCGAGCGGCCAACTCCCGCACCGACTTCCGGATCAGTTCCTGATCCTCGGTCAGCTCGAAGCTCATTCCGCCAGACATGGCTGTCCTCCAGTTTTCTCCCGGTGGTCCCCGACCGCGGTGGTGGCCGACCTCGGCGCCGTGGTTACGGCTTGCTGCCGCTGTTGGCCTGCGCGGCCTCGAACAGCGCGCTTCCGCCCCGCTCGCCCTTCTTGTGGTGACTGAGCGCCTGGATGGAGACGTCGTGGCCCTCGGCGGCCTTGCGCAACGCGCCGACGGTGGCCTGCTCACGCGAGATGTGCTGGAACGGGTCGAAGGAGTACCAGCGCATCGCGTTCTCGTAGGTCATCTTGTTGATGTCGGTGTCGGGAACGTCGTTGGTGGACAGCACCTCCCACAACTCCTCGGGAGCACCCGGCCACATCGAGTCGCTATGCGGGTAGTCGGCCTCCCAGGCGATGTTGTCGATACCGATGTCGTGGCGCAGTTTCACCCCGACCGGGTCGCTGATGAAGCAGGTCAGAAAGTGCTCGCGGAAGACGTCCGAGGGAACCTTGTCACCGAAGTCCTGGCCGGTCCAGGTGGAATGCATCTCGTAGGTGCGGTCGGCCCGCTCGAGGAAATAGGGGATCCAGCCGGTGCCGCCCTCGCTGAGCGCGATCTTCAGGTCCGGATACTCCTTGACCGGACGCGACCACAACAGATCCGCGGCTGCCTGCACGATGTTCATCGGCTGCAGGGTGATCATCACGTCCATCGGTGCATCCGGTGCGGTGATCGCCAGCTTGCCGGACGAGCCGATGTGCACATTGAGCACGGTGTTGGTGTCGCACAGGGCCTTCCAGAGCGGATTCCAGTACTCGTCGTGGAAGCTCGGGTAGCCCATCGCGGCCGGGTTCTCGCTGAAGGTGATCGCGTGCACCCCCTTCTCCGCCACCCGGCGCACCTCGGCCGCGCACAGCTCGGCGTTCCAGATGACCGGGATCGCCATCGGGATGAAGCGGGCCGGGTAGGCCCCGCACCACTCGTCGATGTGCCAGTCGTTGTAGGCCTGCACCAGCGCCAGCGAGAACGCCTCGTCCTCGGTGGCGAACAGCCGACCGGCGAACCCGGGGAAGGACGGGAAGCAGATCGAGCCGAGGATGCCGCCGGCGTTCATGTCCTTGACCCGCTCGTCGACGTTGTAGCAGCCGGGGCGGATCTCGTCGAGGCCCTGCGGCTCCAGGCCGTACTCCTCCTTGGGCCGGCCGGCCACCGCGTTGAGCGCCACGTTGGGGATGACGACGTCGCGGAACTTCCACATGTCCGAGCCGTCGGGGTTGTGCACCAGGTGCGGCGCATCGTCGAGGTACTTCTTGGGCAGGTGGTTGGCGAACATGTCGGGCGGTTCGACGATGTGGTCGTCCACGCTGATCAGGATCATGTCCTCTTTGCGCATTGCGATTCCTCTCGTCGGCGGTCCCCTATGGAAACTAGCTTCTCATTCCGCGAGAATCAACATCCGGTAACCCCCTTACCGCGGCGTCAGCCCAGTTAGGCTGGCATCCGCGGCCACCGCGTGAACGCGGTTTTCCCACCCTGCTCAGGGCGGGGGATTGACCTCCGGCCAACTTCATGGAAATCTGTTATCCGGAATTGAGAATGCGATTCTCTCCGGTGAGAGGAGGTTACGGGTGCGCCTGACGCCGCTACCTGCGGATCAGTGGAACGACGAGACTCGTGCCGCCTTCAAGGGGATGCTGCCGCGGGATCGGCAGAACCCTGAAGGGGCCGGAACCGCGCTGTCCACGCTCGTGCGTCATCCGGACCTGACCAAGGCATTCCTCGGCTTCAACGTGTACCTGCTGTTCCGGTCCTCGTTGCCGGCTCGGATCCGGGAGGTGGCGATCCTGCGCACCGCGCACCGGCGCCACTGCGCGTACGAGTGGCACCATCACGTCGAGATGGCCAAGGCGGAGGGACTCACCGACGCCGATGTCGAGGCCGTCCGCCGCGGTGAAGCGACCAATGAACTCGACCGACTGGCGATCCTCGCCGCCGACGAACTCGACGAAACCTCGAACCTGACGGACGAGACGTGGAAGGCGCTGGGCGAACACCTCAGCGACCAGCAGCGCATGGACCTTGTCTTCACCGTCGGCGCCTACGGCATGTTGGCCATGGCCTTCAACACTTTTGGTGTACAGCTCGAAAAGGAAAGGTAAGACAGTGCCCCACTTCCCCAAACCAGCCGCGGGTAGCTGGACCGAGAGTTACCCGGAACTGGGTACCGCCCCGGTCAACTACAGCGACTCGATCGACCCCGAGCACTACGCCAAGGAGCAGGAGGCGATCTTCAAGCACTCCTGGCTCAACGTGGGCCGGATGGACAAGCTGCCGAAGAAGGGCAGCTACTTCACCAAGGAGATCGCCGTCGCCAAGGCCTCGATCATCCTGGTTCGGGGTAAGGACGACGCGGTCCGCGCGTTCCACAACATCTGCCGCCATCGCGGCAACAAGCTGGTGTGGAACGACTTCCCGCAGGAGGAGGTGCAGGGCACCTGCCGGCAGTTCACCTGCAAGTACCACGCCTGGCGGTTCAGCACCGAGGGCGAGCTGACCTTCGTGCAGCAGGAGGAGGAGTTCTTCGACCTCGACAAGAGCAAGTTCGGGCTCAAGCCCGTGCGCTGCGAGGTCTGGGAGGGCTTCATCTTCGTCAACTTCGACGACAAGGCCGAGCCGCTCGCCGACTACCTCGGGCCCATGGCCAAGGGCCTGGAGGGCTACCCGTTCCACGAGATGAGCGAGGTGTACAGCTACAAGGCCGAGATCAACTCGAACTGGAAGCTGTTCATCGACGCCTTCGCCGAGTTCTACCACGCACCGGTGCTGCACGTGAACCAGGCGACCCGCGAGGAGGCCGAGAAGCTGCAGGGCTACGGTTTCGAGGCGCTGCACTACGCGCTGCACGGCCCGCATTCGATGATCTCGTCGTGGGGTGGGATGAGCCCGCCCAAGGACATCAACATGGTCAAGCCCATCGAGCAGAAGCTGCACAGCGGCCTGTTCGGGCCGTGGGCCCGCCCCGACATCGAAGGGCTGGACCCGTTGCCGCCCGGGGTGAACCCCGGTGGGGCCAAGCAGTGGGGTGTGGACTCCTACGTCTTCTTCCCCAACTTCATGCTGCTGATCTGGGCCCCGGGCTGGTACCTGACCTACCACTACTGGCCCACGTCGGTGAGCAGTCACATCTTCGAGGCCAGCCTGTACTTCGTGCCGCCCAAGACCGCTAGGGAGCGGCTGGGACAGGAGCTTGCAGCGGTCACGTTCAAGGAGTACGCGTTGCAGGATGCGAACACGCTGGAGGCGACGCAGACGATGATCTCGTCGAAGTACGTCACCGAGTTCCCGCTCAACGACCAGGAAATCCTGCTGCGCCACCTGCACAAGACGGCGCGCGACAAGATCAAGGAGTTCGAGAATGCCTGATACCGCCACCAAGACTGGTGTGCTGCCGTCGCAGTTCGCCGACCTGGAGAGGTTCTCCGACTGGTGCCTGGCCACCGAGCCGGAGCGCTACGGCAAGCGGCTGAACTCGTCGATGGCCGACATGCAGGAGTTCTATGACGCCGGCATGGCGCGGATCGACGAGGCGATGGACTACCTCGACCAGTTCCCGCTCAAGGCGATGCCCGACGACGCGAAGGCGCTGATGCACCTGATGCAGTCGGTGGTGATGGTCTCCTTTCCCGTCGAGTGCTGGAAGCAGCCGCGGGTGCCGGACAGCGGCGCCGCCTGGCTGAGCATCATCAAGGAGCCGGTGGTCTAAAGGGTGCTCACGCTCAAGGCGGCCGGTTACGTCGACGTGGAGGCGGGCGAGATCGTCCGCCCCGGCATCGTCAAGGTCGACGGTGACCGCGTCGTCGGCCTGGGCGGTGCGCCTGAAGGTGAGCTGATCGACCTCGGCGATGCCATCCTGCTGCCGGGCCTGATGGACATGGAGGTCAACCTCCTGATGGGTGGCCGGGGGGAGAACCCCGGCCTCTCCCAGGTTCAGGACGACCCACCGACCCGGGTGCTGCGTGCGGTGGGCAACGCCCGCCGCACGCTGCGCGCCGGTTTCACCACGGTGCGCAACCTCGGGTTGTTCGTAAAGACCGGTGGCTACCTGCTCGACGTCGCGCTCGGCAAGGCCATCGACGCCGGCTGGATCGACGGCCCGCGCATCGTGCCCGCCGGCCACGCCATCACCCCGACCGGTGGGCATCTCGACCCGACGATGTTCGCCGCGTTCATGCCGGGAGTGCTCGAACTCACCGTCGAGGAGGGTATCGCCAACGGGGTCGACGAGATCCGCAAGGCGGTGCGCTACCAGATCAAGCACGGCGCCGAGGTGATCAAGGTCTGCTGCTCGGGCGGGGTGATGTCGCTGACGGGTGAGGCAGGCGCACAACACTATTCGGACGAGGAACTGGCGGCGATCGTCGACGAGGCGCACCGCCGCGGTCTGCGGGTGGCCGCGCATACCCACGGCGCCGAGGCGGTCAAGCATGCGGTGCGCGTCGGCATCGACTGCATCGAGCACGGCTTCCTGATCGACGACGAGGCGATTCAGTTGATGGTGGACAATGGCACGTTCCTCGTGAGCACACGCCGGCTGGCCGAGGGGATGGATGTCTCCAAGGCGCCGCCGGTGTTGCAGGCCAAGGCCGCCGAGATGTTCCCCAAGGCGCGCACCTCGATCAAGGCGGCGTACGAGGCCGGGGTGAAGATCGCCGTCGGCACCGACGCCCCCGCCATTCCGCACGGCCGCAATGCCGACGAACTCGTCACCCTCGTCGAGTGGGGCATGTCGCCGGCCGCGGTGCTCAAGGCGGCCACGGTGACCGCCGCGGAGCTCATCAACGCAGGAGACCGGGGCCGGATCGCCGAGGGACTACTGGCGGACATCATCGCCGTGCCCGGAGATCCGTTGTCCGACATCACCGTTACCAAGAACGTCAACTTCGTGATGAAAGGCGGCAAGGTCTATGTCCACCAAGAAGACTGAGTCCCGCCGGACTGACGACATCGTCGAGATCCAGCAGCTGCTGGCCCGTTACGCGGTGACGATCACCCAGGGCGACGTGGACGGCCTCATTGGCGTGTTCACCCCCGACGGCACCTACAGCGCGTTCGGTGAAACCTATTCGCTGGCACGATTTCCGGTGCTGGTCGATGCCGCGCCCAAGGGGCTGTTCATGACTGGCGAGTCACTGGTCGAGTTCGACGGCGCCAACCCCGACGCCGCCACCGGCACCCAGCCGCTGTGCTTCGTCGAGCACTCCGCACACGACATGCGGATCGGCTATTACCGCGACACGTACGTACGCACCGAGCAGGGCTGGCGGCTTCGCACCCGGGCCATGACGTTCATCCGGCGCAGCGGCGAGCACGACTCGGGCCGCCCACACGCGATCGGGCGGCCGGCCGGCGGATGACGACCGTCGACGAGTTCCGCTCGAGCCTGCAGAGTTGGCTTGCCGAACACGATCTCACGCCGGGACTGGACCATTCGCTGGCCGGCCACATCGAGCAGATGCGCCGGGTACGCCGGGAGATGTACGACGCCGGCTGGATGCGGTATGGCTGGCCCACCGAGGTGGGCGGCCTGGGCGGGCCGCCCACGCTGCGCCTGGTGGTCGCCGAGGAGGTGCTGGGCCGCAACCTCGCCGAGCCCGGCCCGTACTCGATGATGGAAGTCCTCGTCCCGACCATGATCTCCTATGCCCGCCCGGAGCTGGCCGCGGCGATGGTGCCGCGCTACCTGCGCGGCGAAGAGGACTGGTGTCAGGGCTTCTCCGAGCCCGGGTCGGGCAGTGACCTCGCCTCGTTGAGCACCAGGGCCACCCCCGACGGCGACAGCTGGGTGATCAACGGGCAGAAGGTGTGGACCAGCTTCGCCCAGTTCTCACAACGGTGCGTTCTGCTGACCCGCACCGGATCACCGGAAACCCCGAAGCATCAGGGCATCACGGCATTCTTCGTCGACATGGACTCCCCCGGCATCACGGTCCGACCACTGCGCACCATGCACGGTGTCGACGAGTTCTGCGAGGTCTACTTCGACGACGTGGTGGTGCCCGCCGATCGGATGCTCGGCAAGCCCGGGGACGGCTGGCAGCTGGCCAACGACCTGTTGCCGTTCGAGCGGTCCACCTGTTTCTGGCAGCGCATCGCCTACCTGTTCACCCGGATGGACCGGCTGCTCGCCGACGCCCCCGACTCCTCGGACGCCGAGATCGGGGCGGCATACCTGGCTTTGCACACCGTGCGGTGTAAGTCGGCGGAGACCCAGCGCCGATTCGCCGACGGCGCCAGGCTGGGGCCGGAGACCTCGATCGACAAGGTGCTGCTGGCCGGTGCCGAACAACGGCTGTACGACACGGCGCACGATCTGCTGCCGGGTGTCCTGGAATTGGACGAAACACCCTGGCGCCCCGAGTATCTCTACTCGCGGGCGGCCACGATCTACGGCGGCACCGCCGAGATCCAGCGCAACATCATCGCCCGCCGGCTCCTCGATCTCGGGAAGGAGTGAGCCGTGGACGACGGTGAATTCGGCATGCTGGCCGACACGCTGCACAAGACCATGGCGGCCGCGGCCGCGGCCGAGACGCCGAACGTTGAGGCCGCCCTGGGTGAGCTGGGCTGGCTTGAGATGCTCGACGAGATCCCGGCGGAGGCAACGGCTCTGGTGTGCCGGCTGCTGGGCGAGACCGGCACCCACGCCGGGGTGCTCAACGATGTGGTGCTGCACGCCGCCGGGCGTGCCGGCGGCGCCACCGTACCACTGCCCTTCACCGGCGGCCGGTGGGTCATCTGGGGGCGCGTCGACGGCACCGGTTCGGCATTGGATCCCGAGCTGCCGATCCATCCCACGGCGGCCGGGGATCCCGTTCCGCTGGCCGCGGGGCGTCGCGCACTGGGCTGGTGGTTGGTGGGATCCTCGCGCGCGATGCTCGCCCTGGCCCGCCAACATGCGGTGGACCGGGTGCAGTTCGGCAGGCCCATCGCATCGTTCCAGGCGGTGCGCCACCGATTGGCCGAGACCCTGGTGGCCATCGAGGGTGCGGAGGCCACCCTGAAGGCGGCCGGCGACGATCTGGGTTGCCTGCTGGCGAAGGCGGCGGCGGGACAGGCGGCGCTCACCGCGGCCAAGCACTGTCAGCAGGTGATGGGCGGAATCGGCTTCACCGCCGAACACGACCTGCACCGGCATGTGAAGCGCGCGATGGTGCTCGACGGGCTGCTCGGCTCGGCGAGGGACCTCACCCGGGAGGCGGGGGCGGCGGTGCGGTCGCTGGGGCACGCCCCGCGCCTGGCAAAGCTGTGACCGACGCCACCGGGGTGGTGGGCCCGAACGCGGGCTGAAATGCGGTTAGACTTCCGGCGTCGAAAAGAAATTTCGATCAGGAAGCGCTTGAGAATATAATTCTCGTGCTTGAGAGTAGTACTCTCTTACCGTGAGGTACACCCGAACCGCCCCCGCGGGCCTGTCTCGAGGCCCGTGGTGAACAGCCCCAGCGAAGAGCCGGCCTGGAAGCAGCGCGCGGTCGAGCGGTCGATCCGCACCGCCAAGGTGCGCGCGGGTCAGCGGGTGCAGCGGTTCCTGGATGCCGCCCAGGCGATCATCACCGAGAAGGGCAGCACCGATTTCACCGTCCAAGAGGTGGTGGATCGGTCCCGGCAGTCCCTGCGGAGCTTCTACCTGCAGTTCGACGGTAAGCACGAGCTGCTGCTGGCGCTGTTCGAAGACGCGCTCAGCCGGGCCGCCGATCAGATCCGCGCCGCGACGTCGGCCAAGAAGGATCCCCTGGAGCGGCTCAAGGTGGCCGTGACGCTGCTCTTCGAGTTGTCCCGGCCGGACCCGACGGCACGCCGGCCGCTGTTCACCGACTTCGCCCCGCAGCTACTGATCTCGCACCCCAACGAGGTCAAGGTTGCGCACGCTCCGCTGGTCGCGTTGTTCTGCGAATTGATGGAGGACGCCGCCAAAGCGGGCGAACTTCGCAAGGACGCCAATCCACGCAGGCTGGCCGCGATGACGATGCAGACCATCATGTTCATCGCGCAGTCCAGCGGTGCGCCCGATGACGAGAACGTGCACTCCCCGATCAGCGGTGACGAGGTCTGGACGTTCTGCTCGCAGGGTTTCGCCCGGCACTGAGCCCAGATGGGTCAGCGGCTGTCGACGACTGATCCGGTGATGAGACTCTCCGCCGCGCTGTAGGCGTCGCACCGCCCCTCGGCCACGGCCGCGGCCAAGGCGTCCAATTCCGGATGGGCGTGCAGCCGGCTCTGCGCCAGCGACAAGACCTGGGCCCGCGCCCGCGCCGCCCGGCGGGCGGGGGTGTCAGCGCGATGATGTGCCTCGATCGCCTCGACGAGATCGCCCACCCCCTCGGCACGGGCGGCCACCAGCATGAGGACCGGAACATGCGTCTCGAACTTCAGATCACGCACCGTCTGCGCCGCGCCGTCGCGGTCGGCCTTGTTGACCACCACCAGGTCGGCGACCTCGAGCAGGCCGGCCTTGGCGGCCTGGACCGCATCGCCGGCACCGGGGTTGAGGATCACGATCGTCGGGTCGGCCACCGCGGCGATCTCGATCTCGGACTGACCCACCCCGACGCTCTCCAGCAGCACGGCGTCGTACCCGAGCGCGCCGAGCAGGCGGATGGCGGCCGGGACCGCGGCCGCCAGACCACCGACGTGACCGCGGGTCGCGACCGAACGGATCAACACGTCGGGATCGTTGATGTGGGCCGCCATCCGGATCCGGTCGCCCAGCAGCGCGCCCCCGCTGTACGGCGAGGACGGGTCCACCGCCAACACCGCGACCCGCTGTCCGCGTTCGCGATACGCCGCGACCAGCACGGCGATCGTCGTCGACTTGCCGGCACCGGGCGGGCCGGTCACCCCGATCACCGGCACGGTCACCGAGCCCACCTCGGCCAGCACCTCGGCGCGGCGGTCGCTCTCGACGAGGCTCAGCAGCCGCCCTACCGCGCGGGTGTTCCCGCTGCGGGCCGCGGCGATCAGCTCGGCGACGTCCATGACAGGCAACGCTACGTCAGGGCGTCGCTACCTCTGTCAATGGCGCCGATCCACCGGCGACCTCGATGACGGTCGCCGAACCCATTCCACCCCCTGCGCACATCGCCGCCACACCGATGCCGCCCCCGCGGCGGCGCAGCTCGTGGGTCAGCGTCACCAGCATCCGCGCGCCGGTGGCGGCCACCGGATGGCCCAGCGAGCAGCCACTGCCGCTGACATTGACCAGATCCTGGTCGATCTCCAGCAGCTTGACGGTGGCCACACACATCGCGGCGAAGGCCTCGTTGATCTCGAACAGGTCCACGTCCGAGAGCGAAAGACCAGCGCGGGCAAGCGCTTTGGGGATCGCTTCAACCGGTGCCAGACCGGTCACCGCCGGGTCGACGCCCACCGAGGCCCACGACAGCACGGTGCCCAGCGCGGGCAACCCAAGCGCGTCGCTGGCGATGGTGAGCGCGGCCGCGGCGTCGTTGCCGCCGCAGGCGTTGCCCGCGGTAATCGAGAAGCCCTCGATCTCCGGGTGCAGCGGCTTGAGTGACGCCAGCTTCTCCAGGGTGGTGTCGCGGCGCGGATGCTCGTCGGTATCGAACAGACCGTGCGGGGTGTCGATCGGGACGATCTCGTGGGAGAACCGGCCCTCGTCGATGGCGGCGATCGCGTTGCGGTGTGAGCGCAGCGCCCAGGCGTCCATCTCCTCGCGGCTGACCCCGGCCCGCACGGCGGCGTTCCAACCGACCGTGATGGACATGTCCATGTTCGGGGCATCCGGCCGGTCGGGGTGCGTGGGCGGGAACCAGTCGACGAGCTCCTCACCGGCACGCCGCTTGAACCGCGGGGAGGTCGACGCGGAGTTCACTCCCCCGGCAATCACCAACCGGTCCATCCCGGCCCGAATGCTCGCGGCCGCGCCCTGCACCGCGGCGAGTCCGGCGGCGCAGTGCCGGTTGGTGGCCAACCCGGGCACCGAGGTCAGTCCGGCGGTGATCGCGGCGTGGCGGGCGACCACACCGCCGCCGTAGAGACCCTCGCCGAGGATCAGGTCGTCGATGTCGGCCCGGTCGACCTGGGAGTCGAGCTCGGTCACCGTCGCCCCGACGATGTGGTCGGCCAGCTGATAGGCGTCGGTGTCGCGCAGCGTGCCCTTCACCGCCGTGCCGATCGGGGTGCGCAGGGCCGAGACGATGACTGCTTCGGGCACGGCTTCTCCTCGTTCGTTGACCGGACACCGGCGATATGAGAATACTATTCTCTCAAGTAGAGAGTGTCAGTTGCAAGAAGGGTAACGCGTATGCAGATCAGTGAGAGTTCCGCCGTCGTCTTCGGCGGTGCGGGCGGCCTCGGTGAGGCGACCGTGCGGCGGCTGCACGGTGCGGGCGTCAAGGTCGTGATCGCCGACCTCGCCGACGACAAGGGCAAGGAACTCGCCGGCGAGCTGGGCGTCCCCTACGTACGCACCGACGTCACCAGCGACGACGACGTCAACGCGGCGATCGCCGCGGCCGAGACACTCGGGCCGTTCCGGATCTCGGTGGACACCCACGGCGGGCCGGCCGGCGGTGGCCGGCTGGTGGGCAAGGACGGCTCGCCGATGGAGATGGAGGCCTTCACCAAGACCATCACCTACTACCTGACCGCGGTGTTCAACGTCATGCGTCACGCGGCGGCGGCCATAGCGCGCCAGGAACCCGACGACAACGGTGCCCGCGGCGTCATCATCAACACCGCCTCGATCGCGGCGTTCGAGGGACAGATCGGCCAGCTGCCGTACTCGGCGGCCAAGGGCGGCGTGGTCGGCATGACACTCGTTGCGGCGCGTGATCTTTCGCCGCTGGGCATCCGGGTGATGTCGATCGCCCCCGGCACCATCAACACCCCCGCCTACGGCAAGGCCGCCGACCAATTGGAGGCCTACTGGGGTCCGCAGGTGCCCTTCCCCAAGCGGATGGGCCGCCCGGAGGAGTACGGCCAGCTGGCGCTGTCGATCGCCGAGAACGACTACCTCAACGGCGAGACCATCCGACTGGACGGCGCCCTGCGCTTCCCGCCCAAGTAACGTCCTTGCCGGCGAGGGAACGCTACTTCTTGGCGATCAGGCCGTCGACGATCCGGTTGAAGTCGGCGGTGCCGAATGACACGTACTCCGCCAGGTTGGCGTAGTCCAGAGAGGCCATCACCGACTTCTCCAGTTGGATGTTCATCAGCCGCTTGGTGGCCTCGACCGCCTGCTGCGGCAATTCGACGAGCTTCTTCGCGCAGGCGATCGCCTCGGACAGTGGTTCGGCGACAACGTGATTCGCCAGCCCGAGTGCCACCGCGCGCTCGGCCTTGATGCGCACGCCGGTGAGGGCGAACTCCTTGGCCTGCAGCAGACTGATCTGCGAACCCCACACCAGCGGACCCCCGTCGGCGGCGACCAGGCCGATCGACACGTGCGGGTCGGCGAAGAACGCCGACTCGGCCATGTAGACGACGTCGGACAGCGCGGCCAGGCTGCAGCCCAGCCCGACCGCCGGTCCGTTCACGGCGGCGATCACCGGGATGCGGCAGCGGACCATGCCGATCACCAGATCACGACCGTGCTTGATCGTCTTCTGCCGCAACGCTTCGTCCTTGCGCAGTTCATTGAGGTAGTTGAAGTCGCCACCCGCCGAGAACGCCCGCCCGGCGCCGGTGATGACGGCGGCTCGCGCGGTGGCATCCTCGTTGAGTGCCTCCCAGACCCGGGCCAGTCCCACGTGCAGTGGGTCGTTGACGGCGTTCAGCTCGTCCGGACGGTTCAGCGTGATGATGCGCAGCGGACCGTCGACCGTGACGTCGACTTCGTTGGGCATGTCGTACATCTAGTTCCCCAATCCCAGAATTCTGCCGGCAATGATGTTCTTCTGAACCTGTGAGGTGCCGCCCATCACGCTCTGCGCGCGGCTGTACATGTAGGCGCCGAACATCTCGTCGTCGTCGGTGCCGACGGTGGCCAGCGCCGCGTGCCCGACCGACTGTTCGGTCCACGTCATCAGCAGCTTGTCCAGCGAGCCGTCCGGGCCGTGTTTGATGCCGTCGAGTTGCTCGGAGAGCCGGCGCCGCACGTGCAGGCGCAGCATCTCGGTCTGCACCCAGGCCCATGACAGCTCGTCGGGCACCTCGCCATCGACGCGGGCGGCCAGCTGCCGCACCAACTTTCCGTAGCGCGCCGAGAAGCCCAGAGTCGAGGGCTCACGCTCGTGGCTGACCACCGTCATCGCCAGCTTCCAGCCATCGCCGGGGGCGCCGACCATGTTCGCGGCGGGAACCCGCGCGCCGTCGAACTCGACCTGGCCGAATTCCTTGGTGACACCGCTGATCATCTTCAGCGGGCGCTGCACGATGCCGGGCTGGTGCATCGAGACGATGAACGCCGAAATCCCCTTATGCTTCGGAACGTCCTTGTCGGTGCGGGCCAGCACCAGGCACCAGTCGGCGCAATCGGAGTAGCTGGTCCAGATCTTGTGGCCGTTGATGATGAAGTCGTCGCCGTCGCGGGTCGCGGTCGTCGTCAGCGAGGCCAGGTCGGAGCCGGCACCGGGCTCGGAGAAGCCCTGGCACCAGCGCTCGCTGCCGTTGATCATGCCGGGCAGGAATCGCTCGCGGATCTCCTCGCCGGCGTGCGCGCTGAATCCCACCACCAGGTAGCCCAGGCTGGGCCGGGCCGGAGCGCCCGCCTTGGCGATCTCCTCGTCGACGATCACGTCGTACACCGGCGGGAGACCCTGACCGCCATACTGTTTCGGCCACGACGTGCCGAAGAAGCCGGCGGCATACAGCGCCCGGTGCCAGTCCCCCGCCTTGGCCCAGTAGGCGTCACCCGACGTCGGGAACTTGCCCTTCTGCTCGCTCAGCCAGCCGCGCAACCGGTCCCGGAAGGCGGCCTCATCCACGGAGTCACGAAAGTCCAATGCTCAACTCCTTCAAATCCTTCAAGGTCACCGCCCACGTCTCGGTGGCGGCCAGCACCCGGCGCAGATAGATGTGCGCCAGGCACTCCCAGGTGTTACCGATGCCACCGTGGACCTGAATCGACGTCTCACACACCGTCAAGGCGGCACGCGCACAGTAGATCTTGGCCACCCGGGCGGCTTCGACGGCGTGTGGGCCGGGCAGTTCGTCCACGGCCCACGCCGCATGCCGCAGCACGCTGATCGAACCCTCAATGAGCGCCAGACCTTCGGCGAGAAGATGGGCGACCGCCTGGTACGACCCGATCGGAGCGCCGTACTGCTCGCGGACCTTGGCGTACTCGGTGGCCAGCGCGTGGGTGCCGCGGGCCGCGCCCACCAGTTCCGCACAGGTGATCGTCAGGGCGAGCGCGTACCACCGCTCGGCCTCCTCCTCGCCCAGTTCGGCGAGCTCGGGCGGTGACTCGATCGCTCCGGCAAGGCTTCCGGTGAGATCGACCGACGCGTGGCCGGACGCTGCAGGCCGCACCGTGCGGCCGACCAACCGGGAGAGGTCGTCGGCGAGCACCGGCCCGGCGAAGGGCACATCGACGAGCCCGCGGGCGAACTCCTCGGCGACGATGGCGACCTCGACGCCGGATGCGTCGTCGGTGCGCAGGGATCGCCAGCCGGTCGAATCGACCGTCTTCTCCAGCCGGGCGCGCCGCGTCTCGTCGTCGAGGTCGGCGACCGACCCGGGCCCCAGGTCGTCGGCCAGTCTGGCCGCGGCGTCACGCAACTGTTGCTGCTCAGTGGTCAGACGGACATCCATACCGCTCCTTCAGAACTCGCCGCAGCGCCTTGCCCGACGGCAGGCGTGGGATCTCGGGGACGAATACGATGTCGCGCGGGCGCTTGTAGGACGCCAGTCGATCGGCGAGCAGCGCAGCCAACTCGTCGGCGGAAGCCGACGTGTCGGTCGCAACCGCGGCGATCACCGCCTCGCCGTTGATGCCGTCGGGGACGCCGAACACCGCACAGTCCCGGACGGCCGGATGGCCGTGCAGGACCGCCTCGACCTCGGCGGGCGCCACCTGGAAGCCGCGCACCTTGACCATCTCCTTGAGCCGGTCGGTGATCCGCAGCCAGCCGTCTTCGTCGAGGTGACCGATGTCGCCGGTGCGGTACCAGCCGCCGGTGAACGGGTTCTCGCTGTCGGGCAGGTAACCGGCCATCGCAGACTCCGAGCGCACCTGGATCTCACCGGGCACACCGGCGCCGACCGGCCGGCCGGTCTCGATGTCGACGATGCGGACTTCCACCCCGGGAACCGGACGGCCGACGGTGTCCAGCCGCGGCTGATCCAGTGGGCAGCAGGCGATGACGGGCACCTCACTGGTGCCGTACGCGGAGATCCAGCCGACGCCGGTGCGCCGGGTCACCTCCTCGGCCACGCTGGCGGTGACCGGGGTGGCGCACCACATGATGTAACGCAGCGACGAGAGGTCGTGGCCCTCCAAGTGCGGATGTGAGGCGATCGCCAGGGCGATCGGCGCGACCGCCATCTCGATGGTGATGCGGTCGCGGGCGATGTGCCGCAACATCACGTCGATGTCGAACCGGCGATGCAGCCGCATCCAGGCGCCGGCCTGCAGCACGGTGGCGATGTTGAGCAGGCCGAGGATGTGCGAGGGCGGGGTGACGATCTGCATGCGATCGGCCGCGGTCAGCTGCAGGGCGTCACGCCAGTGCCGCACCCCGGCGGCGAAGGACCGGTGGGTGTGGCGGACCGCCTTGGGCAGGCCGGTGGTGCCGGAGCTGAAGACCAGCACCGCGTCGGCGTCGGGATCGGACGCCCCAACGCGGGGCTCGGCGGGGGCGATCGGCTCGTCGAGGTGCAGCATCGGCATCAGGTCGGCGAGCACCGGGCAGTCGCCGACCGCGTGGGTGGCGCCGCTGAGGGCCACGGCCGCGCTGACCTCGGCGGGCTTCCAGGCCGGGCTGATCAGCACCGCCGACGCGCCCAGCCGCCAGATGGCCTGGACCGCGAACACGAACTCGGGCCGGTTCGACGACATCACCGCCACCCGGTGTCCCCGGCCCACGCCGCGGTCGGCGAGGATGCGTGCCAGTCCGGCGGAGAGGGCATCGAGCTGCGATCGTGTGTACGTGAGGTCGTCGAAGGCGAGCACCGGCGCGTCGGTCACGCTGCGCTCCGCTCGCACATGGTCAGTGATAATCCCATCGGCAGATCCGACGACGAGAACATACTATCGTCAGTAGAGAATTGTATTCTCGTCTGGGTAGAATGACAATGCGCCAACCGAAGGGAGAAACGTGCATGACCTTGGACAGCGGGACCCGGTGCGCGGTGTCTGACTCCGCGCATACCGTCGCGGGCGGCACGGTGACGATCACGCTGGACGGCAAGACTGTGAGCGTGCCGTTGAACGCCAAGGAGACGCTGCTGGAAAGCGCCCGCCGCGGGGGGTTGGTTCCGCCGTACAGTTGCGAGGCAGGCAACTGCGGCACCTGCATCGCGACAGTCAAAGAGGGCAAGGTCACGATGCGCCTGAACAAGGTGCTCTCCGACGAGGAGATCGAAGAGGGACTGGTGCTCACCTGTCAGGGCATGCCCGAGACGACGGTGGTCGTCGACTACGACGACTGATCCGCACCGAACTCGTCGAGCGCCGGAGCCGGCCGGTACTCGGGCTCGTATCCGGCGACCTTGATCGGGCCGGCGACCAACCGGAACTCCCCCGCCGACACCACGACCTCCGGGGTGGCGTCGAGCGCCTCGGGAAGTGACCGGACCGCCGACACCGGAATGCCGAGCGGCCGCAGCCGGGCCTCCCAGCTCACCGCGGTGTCGGTGGCGAGCGCCCTGGTCACCACGGCCAGCACCTCGTCGCGGTGCGCCGACCGTTCCGCCATGGTCGGGAAGCCCTCGATACCGGCCTCGGCAGCGAAGGACTTCCAGAAGCCGTCATGGGTGATGAAGAGTGCCAGGTGCCCGTCGGCGGTCGGAAACAGTTGCGCCGGAACGTAGAACGAGTGCGCCCCGAACGGATGTCTGCGCGGGTGGACGCCGTCGTTGAGGTAGGCCGAGGCCTTGTAGTTCAGCTGCGAGAGCATCACGTCGCGCAGCGAGACGTCCACCTGACCGCCGTCGCCGGAGACGATCATGGCCAGCAGACCCAGCGCCGCGGTGAGCGCTGTGGAGTTGTCGGCCGACGAGTAGCCGGGCAGCGTCGGCGGGTCGTCGGGATCGCCGGTCATCGCGGCCACCCCGGTGGCGGCCTGGATGACGTAGTCGAACGCCGGGTAGTCGCCACCGTCGAGGCCGAATCCGGTGATCGCCACACAGACGATGCGGTCGTTGTGCTTTCGCAGCGTGTCGTAGGTCAGGCCGAGCTTCTTGATCACCGACGGCTTCATGTTGACCAGCACCGCGTGGGATTCCGCGACGAGCTCGCCGAGGCGGCGTTGCCCCGCTTCAGAATTGAGGTCGAGGGCGATGCTGCGCTTGTTGCGGTTGAGGCTGGCGAAGTAGCTGTCCCCGACCTGCCGGGAAATCTCACCGCCGGGCGGCTCGACCTTGATCACCTCGGCCCCGAGGTCGGCCAGCATCATGGTGGCGTACGGGCCCGCCAGCATGGTGCCGACCTCGATGATGCGGATGCCGGCCAACGGCCCTTTCATCGGATCTCGGCGGCCAGCTGCGAGATCACCTCGCGGGTACGGTATTTGGAGGCGATCAGCTCGTCGCGCGTCTCGCCGATGGGAAGCAGCCGGACCGACAGGTCGGTCACCCCGGCGTCGGCGAAGGCGCGGAATCGCGCCAGGATGGCTCCTTCGTCCCCGGCCGCCGTGAGGTCCCCGACGTCGCGGGCATCGCCGCGATCGAGCAGCCGCTGGTAGTTCGGCGAGGTCTCGGCCTCGGCCAGAATGCGGTTGGCCCGGGACTTGGCGGCCTCGATCTCGGTGTTCGCGCAGAGGCAGACCGGGATACCGGCGACGATGCGGGGGGCCTTGCGGCCGGCATTCTCGGCGGCCTTGGTGATCTTGGGCGCGATGTGATCGCCGATCGCGCGCTCGTCGGCCATCCACAGCACGGTGCCGTCGGTCAGTTCACCGGCGATCTGCAGCATCACCGGGCCCAGGGCAGCCACCAGCACCGGCATCGGCGAATCCGCGCCCAGCACAGTCGGATTGTGGACGGTGAAGTTGTCGTTCTCGACGTCGACGTCACCCGGGCCGGCCAGCGCGGCGTTGAGCACCTCGAGGTAGTCGCGGGTGTAGGCGGCGGGCTTCTCGTAGGGGATGCCGAGCATGTCGCGCACGATCCAGTGATGCGACGGCCCGACCCCCAGGGCGAGTCGTCCGCCGGCACCGGCGTGGACGGACAACGCCTGGCGGGCCAGCGCGACGGGATGCTGGGCCTGCAGCGGCACCACCGCGGTGCCGAGTTCGATGCGGCTGGTCCGATTGCCCATCAGCGACACCATGGTCAGCGCGTCGAAGTCGTTGGGCACCTGCGGCATCCACGCGGTGTCGAAACCGGCCGACTCGGCCCACTCGATGTCCTCGAGGAACTTCTTGACCTTGCGGGCCATGTCGCCGCGCTCGGCGCCGATCATCACACCGAGTCTCATACCGACTCGCCCGCCTTCTCGGTCAGCGCACGGACGTCGCGGACGAGGTCGTCCAGCGAGGTCCCGGTCGGAAACACCGCGGCCGCGCCGACTTCGAACAGCTTGGCCACGTCACCCTGGGGAATCGTGCCGCCGACGATCACGGCGATGTCACCGGCGTCGGCCTGCCGCAGTGCGTCGACGGTGCGCTTGGTCAGCGCGATGTGCGCGCCGGACAGGATGGACAGCCCGACCACGGCGACGTCCTCCTGCAGTGCGATCGACACGATGTCCTCGATGCGCTGCCGAATCCCGGTGTAGATCACCTCGAAGCCGGCATCCCGCAGCGCGCGCGCCACGATCTTCGCGCCGCGGTCGTGCCCGTCGAGTCCGGGCTTGGCGACGAGGATGCGTGCGGTCATCAGAACACCACCGGTTGCTGGAATTCGCCCCACACGGCCTTCAGGGTCGAAACCATCTCGCCCACCGTGCAATACGCATTGGCGCAGTCGATCAGGCGGTGCATCAGATTCTCGTCCCCCTCCGCACCCCGGGACAGCGCGGCCAGGGCGGCCGACACCGCGGCGGGGTCGCGCTCCGCCTTGACCTGCGCGAGGCGCTTGAGTTGCAGATCGCGTCCCTCGGCGTCGAGTTCGTAGGTGTCGATGTCCGGGGCCGCCTCGTCGGTGACGAACTTGTTCACCCCGACCACCGGCCGCTCGCCGGACTCGACCTCCTGGTGGATCTTGTACGCCTCGTCGGCGATCAGCCCCTGCAGGTAGCCGTCCTCGATGGCGCGGACCATCCCGCCGTGCTTCTCGAGATCGGCCATGATCTCGATGATGCGTTCCTCGGTGGCATCGGTCAGCGCCTCGACGAAGTAGGAGCCGCCCAGCGGGTCGGCCACCCGGGTCACCCCGGTCTCGTAGGCCAGGATCTGCTGGGTGCGCAGCGCCAGCGTCGCGGACTCCTCACTGGGCAGCGCGAACGGCTCGTCCCACGCCGCGGTGAACATCGACTGCACCCCGCCCAGGACCGAGGCCAGCGCCTCGTAGGCCACCCGGACCAGGTTGTTCTGCGCCTGCGGCGCGTACAGCGACGCGCCGCCGGACACGCAGCCGAACCGGAACATCGCCGCCTTGTCGGTCTTCGCACCGTACCGCTCGCGCACGATGGTGGCCCAACGGCGCCGTCCGGCACGGTATTTCGCGATCTCTTCGAAGAAGTCGCCGTGGGTGTAGAAGAAGAACGAGATCTGCGGCGCGAACTGGTCGATGGTCATCCGGCCGCGCTCGACCACGGTGTCGCAATAGGTGACGCCGTCGGCCAGGGTGAACGACATCTCCTGCACCGCATTGGCGCCGGCGTCGCGGAAGTGCGCGCCGGCGACCGAGATCGCGTTGAATCGCGGCACCTCGGCGGCGCAGAACTCGATGGTGTCGGCGATCAGTCGCAGCGACGGCTCGGGCGGCCAGATCCAGGTGCCGCGCGAGGCGTACTCCTTGAGGATGTCGTTCTGGATGGTGCCGGTCAGCTTCTCGCGCGGAACACCCTTCTTCTCGGCGGCCGCGACGTAGAAGGCCAGCAGGATCGCCGCGGTGCCGTTGATGGTGAAGCTGGTGCTGATCTTGTCCAGTGGGATGCCATCGAAAAGGACCTCGGCGTCGGCCAGGGTGTCCACCGCCACCCCGACCCGGCCGACCTCCTCGCCGTACTCGGGATCGTCGGAGTCGTACCCGCACTGGGTGGGCAGATCCAGCGCCACCGAAAGCCCGGTGCCGCCCTGCTCGAGCAGGTATCGATAGCGCCGGTTCGATTCCTCCGCGGTGCCGAAACCGGAATACTGGCGAAATGTCCACAAGCGGCCGCGGTAGCCGTTCGAGAAGTTGCCCCGGGTGAAGGGGAACTCGCCCGGCACGGGAGGATCGCAGGCACGGTCGGCCGGTCCGTACACCGGCTGCAGCGGGATTCCCGATGACGTCTCGGATTGGTAGTCCATCGGTGGATACCGTACTTGCAGTTTAGGAGAATGCCAATACCATTTTGGGCAAGCCGTGTGCAGATTTGGTGATATCCCCAGGTAGAAGTGATGAGAGGAGCACGGTGCCGCGCACTGACGGGCCCACGGGCATCGAACCGCAGTGGAGACAGTTCGCCGCGACGACGGCCGCCCGCCACGGCGCGCCCGACGGGGACTACCCCGCGCTGTGGCAGTGGTCGGTCGACCACCCGGCACAATTCTGGCGCGCGGTGTGGGAGCACTTCGATGTTCGCGCGGCGACCGGCCCGCAACCGGGCGACGCGGGCGTGCTGGCCGATGCCTCGATGCCGGGCGCGCGCTGGTTTCCCGGCGTGACCCTGAACTACGTCGACCAGATCCTGCGGCACGCCTCGCGCACCGGGCCGGCCATCGTCGGCATCGACGAGGACGGCACCCGCACGGTGATCGACTGGGCCGAGCTGCCAGGCCGGATCGGCGCGGTGACCGCCGAACTGCGCCGGTTGGGTGTCGGGCCGGGCGACACCGTCGCCGGATACCTGCCCGACATCGCCGAGGCCATGGTCGCCTTCCTGGCCACGGCGGCAGTCGGCGCGGTCTGGTCGGCCTGCGGGCAGGACTACGCGCCGCAGGGTGCCGCCGCGCGGCTGGCACAACTGAACCCCAAGGTCCTGTTCGGCGCCGACGGATACCGGCTCAACGGCCGCTGGATCGACAAGCGTTCGGAAACAGCCGAACTCGTGCAACTGCTCGACGGGGCCCAGCTGATCCTGCTCGACGGCGATTCCTACCGCGAGGTGATCGCGCGGCCGGTGGCCCCCGAGGCGACGGCGGTGCCGTTCGACCATCCGCTGTGGGTGTTGTTCAGCTCCGGCACCACCGGCCGGCCCAAGGGCATCGTGCACGGCCACGGCGGGGTGATCCTCGAACACCTGAAAGCGGCCGCACTGCATGCCGACCTGGCCCCGGGCGATGTCTTCTTCTGGCAGACGGCGTTGAGCTGGATGATGTGGAACTTCCGGATCGCCGGGCTGATGTGCGGTGCCACAGTAGTCTGCTACAGCGGCCATCCGCTCTGCCCCGACGCCGACCGGCTCTGGCAGCTCGTCGAAGACGAGCGGGTCACCTACTTCGGCACCAGCCCGGGCCACCTGCTGGCCTCGCGCAAGGCCGGCCTGCATCCCGGCACCGCACACGACCTGAGCCGGCTGGCCACCATCGGCAGCACCGGATCGCCGTTGCCCGCCGACCTGTTCGAGTGGGTGCACGACGAGGTCGGGGCTCACGTCGCGGTGTCCTCGATCAGCGGCGGGACCGATGTGGTGACGGCGTTCGCCGGCGGCACGGCGGGCATCCCGGTCATCGCCGGCGAACTGACGACGCGCTATCTCGGAGTGGACCTGCACAGCTGGTCGCCTGGGCGGGAACCGTTGATCGGAGAGGTCGGCGAGATGGTGATCACCACCCCGATGCCGTCCATGCCGGTCGGGTTCTGGAACGACGATGACGGATCGCGTTACCGCGCAGCCTATTTCGACCACCACTGGGCCGATGGGCCCGCTCGCGATGTCTGGCGGCACGGCGACTGGGTGACCGTCACCGACCACGGCTCGCTGATCATCCACGGCCGCAGCGACGCCACCCTGAACCGGCACGGCATCCGGATGGGCTCGGCCGACATCTACGAGGTGGTGGAGGCGATCGACGCCGTCACCGAGGCGTTCGTGCTGGGCATAGACGGACCCGACGGCGCGTACTGGATGCCGTTGTTCGTCACCCTCGCGCCGGGACGGCACCTCGACGACGAGCTCGTCGACACCATCCGGTCGGCGATCAAGACCAGGCTCTCTCCCCGACATGTGCCCGACGACGTCATCGCCGCGCCGGGCATCCCGCACACCCGCACCGGCAAGAAGCTCGAGGTCCCGGTGACCGCGATCATGGCCGGCCACCGCGACGTCTCGCTGGACCCGCGATCGATCGACGACCCGGACCTCATCGACTGGTACGCCGAGCAGGGCCGGGCGCATACCTGGTGAGCTAGAAGCCCGAGATGATCACCGCGTTGGTCTCCGCGGCGGCCTGCCGCAACTCCCGAGCCTCGGTGTAGGCCTCGGAGTCATACCAGGCCCGGGCGTCGTCGACGGAGTCGAACTCCAGCACCACAGTCTGGTGACCGTGCCATTCGCCCTCGAGTACCTGGGGTTTGGCATCCACGGCGAGGACCTTCACATTGCCCATCGCGGCGCCCGCCGCCCGGCCGTAGGCCTTCATGCCGTCGGGGTCGTTGATCTGCTCGGTCAAGATGACGTATCCCTTGGGCATGACGCTCCTCGTGTGTGAGAATGAAGTTCTCGCAAAGCGAGTGACACATTTCCATGCCCGGCGGGCGAGCGTCAACGCCGGCCGACCATCTGGGGAGAGCCGATGACGAACGTCGACAGCGACACCGGCGTGCTGGCCGGCGAGCAGCGGATGCTCATCGACGGCGAGTTGCGGTACACCGACTCCGGGGCGTTGTTCGACGTCGTGCACCCGGCCTCCGAGCAGGTCGCAGGCCAGGCCACCGACGGAACGGTGACCGACGTCGAGCGGGCCACCACCGCGGCGCGGCGGGCGTTCGACACGACCGACTGGTCGCGCGACGTCGAGTTCCGCTACCACTGCCTGCGCCAGCTGCAGGAGGCACTGACCGCCGAACAGGAGCGGCTGCGCCGCATCGTCATCACTGAGGTGGGCTGTCCGGTGTCGGTCACGGGCAGCCAGATCGAAAGCCCGATCGCCGAGGTCGGTCACTGGGCCGAGCACGGCCGCGCCTTCGACTATCTGGTGGACACCGGGGTGCACGAAACGCCGTTGGGTCCGGCACGGCGGAAAATCCAGTACGACCCGGTGGGTGTGGTCGGTGCGATCACACCCTGGAATGTGCCGTTCTACCTCAACATCGCCGAGACGGTTCCGGCGCTCATAGCCGGTAACACCGTGGTGCTCAAGCCGGCCCAGCTGACCCCGTGGTCGGGCACCGAGCTGGGCCGCATCGTCGCGGAGAAGACCGACATCCCGGCCGGGGTGTTCAACGTCGTCACCTCCAACGCCAACGAGGTGGGGGCCGCGCTGTCGGCCGACCCCCGGGTCGACATGATCACGTTCACCGGATCGACGGCGACCGGCCGGGCGATCCTGGCCGCGGGCGCGCCGACGGTGAAGAAGACGCTGCTGGAGCTCGGCGGCAAGTCGACCCACATCATCTGTGACGACGCCGACTTCGCCGCCTGCCTGCCGATGGCGGGCATGATGGCCTGCGTCATGTCCGGGCAGAGCTGCATCCTGTCCAGCCGAGTCCTGTTGCCGCGCAGCCGGTATGCCGAGGGCATCGAGGTGCTGAAGACCATCATGGAGAACTTCCCGGTGGGTGATCCCTGGACACCCGGCATCATGCAGGGGCCGCAGATCAGCGAGACCCAGCGGCAGAAGACACTGGGCCTCGTACAGTCCGCCGTCGCCGACGGCGCCACCCTGGTGACCGGGGGCGGCATCCCGGAGAACCTTCCGGTCGGTTATTACGTGCAACCGACCCTGCTGTCCGACGTCGACCCGACGTCGACGATCGCGCAGACGGAGATTTTCGGTCCGGTGATCACCGTGACGCCGTACGACACCGACGACGAGGCCGTCGCGATCGCCAACAACACCATCTACGGACTGTCCGGCGATGTCAGCAGCGGCAGCGACGAGCGCGCGCTGGACATCGCCCTGCGGCTGCGCACCGGCAGCGTCACCACCAACAACCACTCGTTCTTCGGGATCACCAGCCCGTTCGGCGGCACCAAGCAGAGCGGGCTGGGCCACCGCAACGGCGCCGAGGGCTACCAGGAGTACCTGAACATGAAGACCATCGGCGTGCGCCCGTAGCGGGCATTGAGAAGGCCTCGAGAAGGCTTTGAGAGCGAAATCGGGGCGTGATCCTCGCTCTGGTTGCGATCTCAACGCGCAAGAACGTGTTCGGGTCTCGGCACGATGCGGACTCCGACTACATTCGACACCGTCGGCACAGGGAGGAAGCCAGATGAGAATCGAATTGCCGTACGTCACCGTGACCGTCGACAACGGTGTCCGTGACCGGTTGGCGCTGGCGGGCGACCGGCTGCGCGTGACGCTGACCGGCTATCTGCGCAACGCCGCCGACGACGTCGACGGGCTCGGGCGCAGGGCGAGCGCGGCCTGCCAGACCGCGGCCAAACGGGTGGACTCCGCGATGTCCGTCGCCACCGACCGCATCGCGACCGAGCAGCCCGAGGCGCCGACGCTGAAGGTGGTGTGACGGTGAGCGCGCCGACGGTCTTCATCACCGGTGCCGCGGCGGGCATCGGTCGCGCGACCGCACTGACCTTCGCCCGGCACGGTTACCGCGTCGGCGCCTACGACATCGACCTCGCCGGCCTGGCGTCCCTGCGCGACGAGATCACCGGCCACGGCGGCGACGTGATGATCGGCAAGCTCGACGTCACCAACACCGAGGAATGGTCCGAACAGCTCGAGCAGTTCACCGGGCCCTCCCGCCGGCTCGACATCCTGGTCAACAACGCCGGCGTCCTGACGACCGGCGCCTTCCAGGACGTTCCGCTCAAGACCCACGAGCAGATGATCGACATCAACTTCTACGGTGCCCTGGCCGGCCTGCACGCCGCCTTCCCCTACCTGCGTGACACCGCGGGAGCCCAGGTGGTCAACATGTGCTCGGCCTCGGCGATCTACGGACAACCCGAGTTGGCCACCTATTCGGCCACCAAGTTCGCCCTGCGGGCGCTGACCGAGGCGCTCGAACTGGAATGGCGGCGGTACGGCATCCGGGTGCTCGCGGTGTGGCCGCTGTTCGTCCAGACCGCCATGACCGACGGCGTCGAAACCGGCAGCACCAAGACACTGGGCATTCACCTGAAGCCGGAGGACGTTGCGAAGGCGGTGTACTCGGCCACCCACTCCGGACGCAGATGGTTGACCAGGGTGCACTATCCGGTGGGCCGTCTGACGGCGATCTCCCAGCTCACACCCGGCTGGGCGCAGCGGCTGATCACCAAGACGGTGACCCGCAGCTAGCCGATCGAGCTGGACGGCCTGCGCGGCGGCTGCTGGTTCTGCTGGAACGACAGGCACACGCCCAGGTTGCCGGGTGTGCAGGTCACCCCGTTGATGGTCGGCGCCTGCTGCGGGGAGAAGCACTGACCGTTGTACGGATTGGTGATGAAGCCGGGCGCACAGCCGTTCGCCGCGGCCACCGGACTCACGGTGATCGCGGCCGCCGCCATCAGGCAGGAGGATCCGGCGACGAACAGTCGCCGCAGGTGTTTGGTCATCGACATCGGCCTCCGGTGGGAAGCCTACCTTCGCGCGCGGCGTGGACCCTTCGCGTCAGGCCTGCGCCCCGTTGGCCGCACAGGCCATTTGCGCGTCGTGTGCGTCGGTGTTCATGTCGTTGGCGGTGTTGTTGAGCGAATTACCGCCGCCACGCAGACCCATGATCAGCACCAGCTTGGTCGCATGCAGGGACCAGGACCGCATCGGCGAGGAAACCTCGGGCGGCACTCCGGGGAAGTTCGCGGCGCTCATCGCGGCCGCGGCGGCTTCGCGCAGGGCGGTGCGGCCGACGACATTGGAGTCGTGCACGGTCGGGTCGCGGTAGTTCACCAGGTTGCCGCTGCCCGCACTGTTGTAGGCGAAGTCCTCGTAGTTGCTGGCGGCGTAGCTGATGGCCGCACCGAACTGGCTGCACGCACCCAGGACGCCGGAGCCCTGCTCCGGTGGCGCCGCAGCGGCGAGCGGATCGGCTTGTTGAACCGGGATCGGCGCCGGCGGATCGCCGGTGGCATCGGCGGGATCAGCGGCTGCGGTGGCGGCCAGAGCCAGGGCCAGGGTGAGCACCACCCCGACCATCGACGCTCCCAGTGCCAGACCACAGGTCCGTGGCGGCCTCATCGCGCCCCTTCCGATCGTGTCGAACTTTCCCGGCTCCGTCGAAATCGATTGAGCCGTAGCTAGATTGGGCCAAGCATCTGGCGAGCACGCGTCGCCCCGGTTAACCACAGGACAACACAAGGTGCCGCGCAGCGATCCAACGACCACCGTCGAATGTCGCCGGCCCCACCAGACTTACGGTGGACCGCTTTCGGGTGCGAGTTGTTGGCGCTGTGTTCACCGGTTGGCAATTCGGTGACTTAATGATTCCTCACGAACAATTCCGAATCCCCGGATGACGAGAGGCGCCGACGAGATATGTTGCATCGCTTTGCCAGCCTGGCTGCAGTTGGCCTGCTCTCCCTGGGGACGGCGCCGCTCGCATTGGCCGATCCGGCCGACCCCAACGCCGCACCGGCGGGCAATGCCACGCCTCCGGCCGCCGACACCGGACCGGTCCCCGAACCGCCCAACGGGCCGGTCCCGTCCGCCCCGTCCGGGGTCCTCAACACCCCGGACGGCTGGGTCCTCAACGTCGTCGGCAAGGACGAGTCGATGGCGGCAGTCGCCTCGCTGACCAACTCACCGTGGTCTCGTGAATACCTCGTCGACGGCACGTTCACCGGGAGCGTCACCGGCAAGGGCAGCACCAAACTGGGTGGTGGGTCGCTGGAGGCCGGCTACCAGATCGGTTGCGGCATCATCCAGGACGACATCGAGTCCATCACCGGAGCCTCGATCACCGGCGGTCTCCGCATCCCATACCCGGCCGGCGGAACGGGTCTCTTTCCCGTGACGCTCGCGCCGCAGCTCACCCAACAGATAAAGATCGACCTCAAGCCCGGCACGGTCAACATCGTCCCGGTGGGCAAGAAGTCGTTCAAGGGCACGGGCCCGCGCATCTCCATCACCGGCTTCCGCATCAAGATCGACGGGTGTGCGGGCCAGTCCTTCATCCGCTCCTACGCGACGATGACCAGTTCGACCGACAACACCGACGATGTCGTCACCTACCTCGGGGTGACCAAGGTCGTGTGAGCGGGCCGCAACCGGCCGCAACCTGAGACAGCTGCCCCCACCACTGGTGGGGGCAGCTGTTCTTTGCCGCTGTGCCCCAATAGAATCGGCGGTCATCGGGATGTGATATGGCCGAGATCGATCTCGGACGCACAGTGGACGAATTCCGGGCCGGCACTGTTGGCGCTGCGTTCATTCGCTGGACATCGGCCCCCTCGATGATCTTCGAGGAATACCACCCCGTGATCGTCCGTGACGAGAGGCGCCGAGACCCGATGTTGCATCGCTTTGCCACCGTGGCTGCAGTTTGCATCCTGATCCCGATGGGACCGGCCCCACTCGCGCTCGCCGACCCACCCGCCGATCCCGCGGTGGCCCCGGCCGATCCTGCGGTGGCCCCTGCCGATCAGGCCGGGGCACCACTGCCCCCGCCGCCGGACACCGGTGCCGTCGCCTCCGAGGTTCCCGGTATCGCCAAGACACCCGACGGCCGAACGCTGATCGTGTCCGCCAAGGACGAGTACCAATTGCCGGTGGCGCCGCTGACGACCTCGCTGTCCTCGCGCGACTGGGTGGTCGGTGGCACCTTCATGGGCAGCACCACCGGTTCGGTGGCCGGCGGCACATTGGAGGCCGGTTACCAGATCGGCTGCGGCGTCGAAATGGACAAGGTCAAGCTCAACGGCCAACTCACGGTCAACCCGTTCACTCTCGGCTACACCCCGACTGCGGCCACGCCCCTCGGGTTCGGCAACGCCACGGCCGGCATCAACGGCCAGTTCGAGGTGGAGCCCCGGCCCGGCACCATCACCAACGTCACCGTCGACAAGAAGTCGTTCAAGGCGACGTCGGCCCGCATCACCCTCAAGGACATCCACGTAAAGATCGACAACTGCGTCGGGGCCTCGTCGCTGCGCTCGTATGCGGTGCTCACCAGTTCGGGCACCGACGCCGACGACATCGTCGCCTACTACGGCGTCGCCAAGGTGTTCTGATTCCGCCATGGACCCACACCGCAGATCCTTCTGGCACATCGGCGTGACGGTCGCGGCTTCGGGCTTCTTCATCGCGGGCGCGACGTTGCTGTTCGCGAACAGCGCCGCCGCGGAGCCCGTCGCACCCGCTCCCCCGGAACCGGGTGACTCCGCTCCACCGGAACCGCCGGCTGCCGATCCCGGCCCCGCGCTGACCCCGACGATGCCGTTCTCGAACTACGTCGCCGGGGTGACAGGCGTGGGTTCGGAGCTGCTGCTGGGTCAAAACCCGGTTCCGGCGGTCGGCGGGACCACGCCTGCCACGCTGCCGAGTGCCGACGTTCTGAGCGCGGCCCAGCTGTTGGCGCCCCAGAACTACCGGATGCCCGCACCGGACCAGGACTCGCCCTACGCGCTGACACAGGGAACGCCGCCGGGGCCGTTCGCACGCGTGGACGCCTGGAAGGGCGTGCACGCCATGGTCCACGGCGCCCTGGGCCGCATGCCGGCCGACCAGCTCGGCCAGCCACTGCCCGGGATCGCGCCACCGGCCGGGGTCAACATCCCGGTCGGCCCCGAACAGTTCCTGCCCGATCCGGCCGACGCACCTCCACCACCGCCCGGCTGATCACGACCGACCCTGTGGGTTCGGCGGGTTCGTCGTCGCAGGCGGCGCGGGGTCAGTACGGTGTCAGCCAGGTCTGCACACCGGGAAGGAGGCCGATGAGAACGCTCCGCACAGCGACGCCCGCGGCCGCGCTCCTGATCGGGATCGCCCTGAGCTGGCCGGTGGCCGCGGCCGCCGACCCGGCCCCCGACGAGACCACCGCACCGGCCCCGTCCACCGGCCCACCCCCGCCGTCACGAGTGGGCAGCGTCCTGGCCCAGACCGGCCAGCCGGCCAGCGGCCCCTTCGGTTTGCCGGACCTGTCCGCGCACGGCCTGGAACTGCTGCTGGGACAGAACAGCACGCCGGCAGCGCCGGGAACCGATACCGCGGTCGCGGCACCGGACCTGCGCGCGTTCGACAACCAGTACCTGCTGCCGCAGAACATCACGCCCGCCGCTCCCGGGCAGGGCGCGCTGGGACCCGGCATCGGCTCCGAAGATCCCAACGCCTCCAACGGGCGGCTGGCCCTGCTGCGACGACTGCATGCCATGTACCAGGCCGGTGATCTGGAAGGGGCACTGCTGGGTCAGCGACCCGCCGAACAACTCGACGAGCCGCTGCCCGGGACGACCCCGGCACCGGGCAGCTACCCTCCCCCCGCCCTGGAACAGAACACTGCCGACCCCGCTCCGTTGCCACCTCCGCCACCGGGCTGAGTCGGCGAATGCCGCAGTGCTCGAGCAGGTTTGACCGGCCGCGCGACATCAACCCGACCGCAAAGGTGGAAGCCCCCATTACTGCTAGCATCCGAAGCTTATGCCTGCGATTCCACCGCGCCTGATCGTCGAGCCCGATGACGGTCTGGAGCCGGTCCGCGAGTTCATCGCGACCGCGCAAAAGTCCCTGCTGATAAAGCAATTCACCTACACCGAGCCCACCCTCATCGACGCCGCGATCGACCGCAAGAAGGCCGGCGTCGACGTCCGTGTCATGCTCAACGCGCAACGCTCGGGCGGCGACCGGGCCAACGACGAGAGCTTCGAACAGCTCAAGGCCGCCGGGATCGACGTCCAGTGGGCGAGCCCGAAATTCTATGTGACCCATGAGAAGTCGATCGTCGTCGACGAGCAGGCGGCCATGGTGGCCACCTACAACCTGATGATCAAGTACTTCACGCTGACCCGCGACTACGGGATCATCACCCACGACCCCGAGCACGTCGCGCAGATCGTCGACGTCTTCAACGCCGACTGGGAGCACCGCGACTTCACCCCCTCCCACCATGAGGGCCTGCTGTGGAGCAACTCCAATTCGCGGTATCACATGGCGCGGTTCATCGACACCGCCGAACGCAAGCTCTACATCCAGCACCCGAAATTCGTCGACGCCGTCATCCTGGACCGGATCGCGGCCGCCGCCGACCGCGGCGTCCGGGTGCGGGTGCTGTGCGGCGGCAAGCACGGCATCAGCGACTGGGACAAGCTCGACACCTTCTCCTCGCTGCGCACGCTGAGCCGGTTCGGCGCCGAGGTGCGCAAGCAGAAGAACCTGCGGGTGCACGCCAAGCTGCTGATCGTCGACGGCGAACGGGTTCTGGTGGGCTCGATGAACATCGACCGCAGCGCGTTCGACCTGCGTCGGGAGTTGGGCATCATGACCGACGATCCGGTCGTCGTGCGGCGGCTCAAGGACGTCTTCAAAAGCGATTGGCTGATCTCGCACCACTACGAGGCGCCCGACCCCCTCGATCAGACCCCGATCGTCGAGGACGACTTCCCGCACGACGCGGATCTGGTTCATGAATGAGAACGAGTCGGTCCTGCAGAAGATCTCGCTGCTGGAGATGGCGCTGACCTTCAACCACATCGCACTCGCCTCGTTCGGTGGCGGGCTGGGGGCGTGGTCGCGCGAGGTGATCGTCGTCGAGAAGCAGTGGCTGGGCGAGGAGGAGTTTCTCAGCGCGATGACGATGTGCCGGATCATGCCCGGCGCCAACCAGGTGAACCTGGCTGTGTTCATCGGCACCAAGATGCGCGGGATTCCCGGGGCGATTGCCGCCCTCGTCGGGCTGTGCCTGGTTCCGGTCGCGATCATCCTGACGCTGGGCTTCGTGTACTTCACCTTCAAGGAGGTGCCGTCGGTGAAGGGGGCGCTGCACGGCGCCTCGGCGGCGGCCGTCGCGCTGACCCTGGCAATGGTGATCAAGACCGGCAAGAAATGCCTGACCGGGGTGATCCCCGTCGCCTTCTTCCTGGCCAGCTTCATCCTCAACGGCATCCTGCGCTGGCCGTTGCTGGAGGCGCTCGGTCTGCTCGCGCCGTTGAGCCTGATCTGGGCGTGGCCCCGGGAGAAGTCGGTCGAGACGTGAAGACCTACCTGGCCATCATGAGCATGTTCGGCTCGCTGTCGCTGCTCTCGATCGGCGGCGGCAACGCGGTGCTGCCGGAGATGCACCTGCAGGCGGTCAGCGGGCACCACTGGCTGACCAATTCCCAGTTCGCCGACATCTTCTCGATCTCCCAGGCCGCACCCGGGCCGAGCATCCTGATCGTGGCGCTGGTCGGCTACGCGGCCGGCCTGGGGGTCGCCGGGGTGGCGGGCGGCATCATCGGCGGGGTGATCGCCACCGTGGCGATGGTGGTGCCCGCCGCGATCCTGATGTACCTGGTCACCCTGTCCTGGCAGAAGGCGCAGAAGTCCAAGCTGCGCCGGGCGGTCGAGAAGGGCTTCGCGCCGTTGACCGTCGGCCTGATCATGGCCACGTCGCTGGTCATGAGCAGGGCCGCCGACCACGACTGGCGTGCCTACCTGATCACCGGCATCGCCACCGTCATCTTCGTGCGCACCGACACCAACCCCCTGATCGTCGTCGGCGCGGCCGCACTGCTCGGGTACGTGGGCTTCGTCTGAGGACCGCCGAGCCGGTCATCCGGTTCTCGCCGGCGCCCGCCGGACGATAGCGTTTGACCGCAGCCGCGCAGCCGACGCCGGCACCGAGGCCCACAGGAATGATCCGCGATGCGAGTTGACGGCCGGGACGTCACCGTCTCGGGCAGCCTGCTGCAACCACTGACCCGGCGGACCAACGACATCGTCCGACTCGGGCTGGCGACCGTGTTCCTGGTCGTCGTGGTCACCAGCTCGCTGATCACCCGCAACGACTGGGTGTCGCTGGAAAAGTCGGTGTCGCGGATCGTCGGTGTGCTGACGCCGACGCAGTCCAATCTGGTGTACCTGCTGTACGGGGTCGCGATCTTCGCGCTGCCGTTCCTGATCCTGATCGGATTGATCGTCGCGCGGCAGTGGAAGATGCTGGGGGCCTACGCAGCGGCCGGCTTCATCGCGGTGTTCTCGCTGTCGATCACCGGCAACGGAATATCGGCGCCGCGCTGGCATTTCGACCTGTCCGAGCGCCTGTCCACCACGCTGTCGCAGTTCCTCGACGACCCGCGCTGGATCGCGATGCTCGCCGCCGTCCTGACCGTGTCCGGGCCGTGGCTGCCGGCCCGCTGGCGCCGGTGGTGGTGGGCGCTGCTGCTGGCCTTCGTGCCGATCCACCTCGTGGTCAGCGCGATCGTGCCCGCCCGCTCGTTGCTGGGGCTCGCCGTCGGCTGGTTCGTCGGAGCATTGACGGTGCTGGTCGTCGGCACCCCGGCACTCGAGGTCCCGCTCGACGGCGCGATCCGCGCGCTGTCCCGCCGCGGCTTCCTCGTCCACGCCCTGACCGTGGTGCGACCGGCCGGCCATGGGCCCCTGGAACTTTCGGCGACCGACGAGTCCGGCTCGGTCGCCGTCGTCGAGCTCTACGGGCCGAACCAGCGCAGCGGCGGGGCGCTGCGGCAGGTCTGGCGGTGGCTCAAGTTGCGCGGCAGCGAGACCGGCCCGCTGCAGGCATCGCTTCGGCGCGCCGTCGAGCATCGCGCGCTGATGACGATCGCCATCGGCGACCTCGGCGTGGCGAACACCACCAGCATGGCGGTCGCCGGGCTCGAACGCGGGTGGACGTTGTACGCCCATACCCCGCCGCGGGGCACCACGCTCGACGACGCAGCCGAGGACGGACTCGTCACCAGCGTGTGGCGCTCGCTCGGGGTGCTGCACCGCCACCAGATCAGCCACGGCGACCTACGCCGCAAGGAGATCACCGTCGACGGCGGCAAGACGCTGTTCGGCGGCTTCGGCAACTCCGAATACGGCGCGTCGGACGAACAGCTGCAATCCGACATCGCCCAACTGCTGATGACCACCACCGACAAGTTCGGCGCCGAGGCGGCGGTGCGCGCCGCGATCGACGCGCTGGACAAGGACACCGTGCTGACCGCCTCCCGGCGACTCACCAAATCGGCACTGCCGAAGCGGATCCGCAGCTCGGTCGACGACCCCAAGGCCCTGATGACCGCCGCCCGCGACGAGGTGAAGAAGCAGACCGGGGCCGACAAGATCCAGCCGGAGACGATCACCCGGTTCTCCCGCAAGCAACTCATCCAGACGGTCCTGCTGGTCGCGTTGGTGTACGTCGCCTATCCGTTCATCAGCACCGTGCCGACCTTCTTCAACGAGTTGGGTTCCGCGAACTGGTGGTGGGCACTGCTCGGGCTGACGGTGTCGGCGTTGACGTATGTCGGTGCTGCAGCGGCCTTGTGGGCGAGCGCCGACGGCGTGGTCAGCTTCCGCAATCTGGTGATCATGCAGTTCGCCAACACGTTCGCCGCGACCACCACCCCGGCCGGTGTCGGCGGCCTGGCGCTGAGCACCCGGTTCCTGCAGAAGGCCGGCCTGGGAACGCTGCGCGCGACCGCGGCCGTCGCGCTGCAGCAGTCGGTCCAGGTGATCACCCACGTCGCGCTGCTGATCTTCTTCAGCGTGGCGGCAGGCGCGTCGGCCGACCTGTCCCACTTCGTACCGAGCGCCACCCTGCTCTACCTGATCGGCGGGATCGCACTGGGCGCGCTGGGAGCCTTTCTGTTCGTTCCCCGGCTGCGCCGATGGCTGGGCACCGCCGTGCGACCCAAGCTCAAGGAGGTCGGCGGCGAACTCCTCGAGCTGATGCGCGAGCCGAAGCGACTCGGGGTGATCGTACTCGGTTGTGCGGCAACGACACTCGGGGCGGCGCTGGCGCTGTGGTCCAGCGTCGAGGCCTTCGGCGGCGGCACTACCTTCGTGACCGTCACCGTGGTGACGATGGTCGGTGGAACCCTGGCCTCGGCGGCGCCCACCCCCGGCGGTGTCGGCGCGGTGGAGGCCGCACTGATCGGCGGCCTGGCGGCGTTCGGTGTCCCCGCGGCCATCGGCGTCCCGTCGGTGCTGCTCTACCGCGTGCTGACCTGCTGGCTGCCGGTGTTCGTCGGCTGGCCGATCATGCGCTGGCTCACCGCCAAGGACATGATCTAGGTCGGTACTCTTGGCGCCCGTGACGTCGAAGGCACCCTGGCACGACCTGACCGGCCACGTGGCACTGGTCACCGGCGGCAACGGTGGGATCGGGCTCGGCATGGCGCGCGGGTTGCGGCAGGCCGGGGCGACGGTCGTGATCTGGGGCACCAACGCCGCCAAGAACGCAGCCGCGGTGTCAGAACTCGGGGCGGAGGGCCGCGATGCCCCGGTGGGTGCGTTGGTCGTCGACGTCGGCGACGAGGCCGCGGTGGACGAGGCCGTGACGGAAACGGTGGCCCGATTCGGCCGGATCGACTCCTGCTTCGCCAACGCCGGCGTGGGCCCGCATCCGACCACCATCGACACGATGTCGACCGAGGAGTGGCGCCGGGTGATGGCCGTCAACCTCGACGGGGTGTTCTACACGGTGCGGGCGGTGTCCGCCGCGATGAAGGCGCAGCGAACCGGCGGCTCCATCGTCTTCACCAGCAGCGTGTCGATCAGCGACGGCATGGCGTTCTCCACGCACTACGCGGCGGCCAAGAGCGCTCTGGTGGCGATGGCGCGGGCGCTGGCGGTCGAGCTCGCGCGCGACAACATCCGGGTGAACGCCCTGGTGCCGGGGTGGACGATGGCGGCGATGACCGAGCCGTTGCTGGAGTCCTCCGCGGCGAAGGCCAAGATCCTGCCGCGAATTCCCCTGCGGCGCTGGGGAACTCCGGAGGACTTCGAGGCGGCGGCGGTCTGGCTGGCCGGCCCCGGCTCGGCGTACTTCACCGGCCAGACCTTGGTGATCGACGGTGGCTACACCGTCTTCTGAGTGCGGGCGGTGGGACTCGAACCCACATGCTCTTTCGAGCACCGGCACCTAAAGCCGGCGCGTAAGCCAATTTCGCCACGCCCGCAAAGACGCCCAGTCTACCGCGGGGCTGCTTCGATGATTTGTCAGTAGTGGCAGTTAGCTTCGGGATAGCGCAGAGAGGAACCGATATCCGGAGCTTCGACGATTTCAACACGGTGCGAACGCTTATTTCCGCCGGCGTGAGCGACTGCGAGATCGCCCGGCGGACCGGCATTCCGCGAGCAACCGTAAAGGATTGGCGATGCCGACCGCCAGCAAGACTTCGGCGCCTGAGCAACACCCCGTGCGGCGCAACGCACGACTACAGCGCTCTGCCCACCAATGCCTATTCTTATCTACTCGGCCTATACCTCGGTGACGGATGTATCTCCCGGATGGGCCGGGTATGGCGGCTCAGAATCTCATTGGACAAGAAGTATCCCGGCATCATTGACAGCTGTCGGAGTGCCATCGACACGGTGGTGCCCGGGCAGCACGCCTCGATCCATCGACAGCAGAAGGGTTGTGTCGTCGTTTCGCTGTACTCCAAACACTGGCCGTGCCTCTTCCCGCAGCACGGCCCGGGCAAGAAGCATTCCCGGCCGATCCGGCTAGAGCCATGGCAGCAGGAGATTGTCGCTGAGGCGACGGAGGACTTCGTCCGCGGCCTGATCCACAGTGACGGCTGCCGCGTCATCGCCGACGACCGCGGCGTCAAGAGCATCCGGTACCACTTCACGAACCACTCCGGGGACATCCTCGGACTGTTCACAGGCGCCCTCGACCGCCTCGAGATTCCCTGGACGCGATCGACCAAGTACGTCGTATCGGTCTACCGCAAGGCCGCCACCGCACGCCTCGACGAGTTCATCGGTCCGAAGTGCTGAGCATCACCGCCGGCGGAACCCATAACCCCTGGCACGGTACCGTCGTGGTGTGTCCGCCACCCGTCGCCGCAGATTCGCGCTGATCACCTTGGTGATCGTCGCCGCGGGTGGCTGCCTGGCGCTGGGCTGGTGGCAGTGGAGTCGTTTCGAGTCAGCCTCCGGCACCTTCCAGAACCTCGGCTACGCCCTGCAATGGCCGATGTTCGCCGGGTTCTGCATCTACGCGTACCGCAAGTTCGTCCGCTACGAAGACGCCCCGCCCCCGCAGCCGTCGGCCACCGAGACGGTAACCGAGATCCCGGCCGGTCTGCTGCCGGAGCGACCCAGGGCCGCAAAGCAATCCGACGACTCCGATCCCGTCATGCGGGAGTACAACGCCTACCTCGCCGAGCTCGCCAAGGCCGACGCGGCTCGTCACCAAGGCACGGCCGATCACCAGAACAGGACCACCACATGAGCGCACCCGACACCCCGGAAGCCCACGTCCAGCCGACCGTCCCGGTCGAGAAGATCCGCACCGCCCTCAACGGCTACCGGGTGATGGCGTGGACGACGGGCATCTGGCTCATCGCGCTGTGCTACGAGATGGTGATGAAGTACATCGTCAAGGTGGACAACCCGCCGACCTGGATCGGTGTGGTGCACGGCTGGGTGTACTTCATCTACCTCCTGTTCACCGCGAACCTGGCGGTGAAGGTGCGCTGGCCGATCGCCAAGACCGTCGGCGTGCTGCTGGCCGGCACGATCCCGCTGCTGGGGATCATCGTCGAGCAGGTGCAGACCCGCGACCTCAAGGCCCGGTTCAACCTCTGATCAGCGGGTCGCCGGCCAACTCCGCCTCCTCGGCAGCCCAGTCGGACAGCGCGGACTCGTCCGGCTCGTCCGTGCGGGGAATCGTCATCGCGATGACGGCAGCCAGTGCGGCGACCCCCGCGGCGATCAGCAGGGCGACTCGCAGACCGTTCAGCGACGGCATCGTGTGCCCGCCGTAGGCGATCGTCATCGTCGCGAGCACCACACCGATCACCGCACTGGAGATCGACGTGCCCAATGACCGCGCGAGGGCGTTGATCCCGTTGGCGGCGGCCGTCTCCGAGACGGGTACCGCGGCGTTGATGAGCGCGGGTAGCGACGAGTAGGCGAAGCCCACGCCCAGGCTGATGACGATGTTGACCACCATCACCGCCGGAGGGCTGCCGAGCAGCCACACCGCGCCCAGATAGGCGACCGCGATGATCGCTGATCCGCACACCAGCGTGAACTTGGGGCCGCGGCGTGCCGCGACCCGGGCCGCCAGCGGGGAGGCGAGCATCATCGCCAGCCCACCCGGGGCCAGCCACAGACCCGCCTGCACCATCGACTGCCCGAGGCCGTATCCGGTCCCGGTCGGCAGTTCGAGCGCCTGCGGCGCGACCAGCCCGAACGCGAACATCGCAAAGCACACCAGGATCGCGGCGACGTTGGTGGTCAGGACCGGTCGGCGGAGCGTGGTGCGCAGATCGACGATCGGCGCCGGCGTCCGGAACTGCCACCGCGCGAACACCGCGAACACCGCGACGGAGACGACGAACAGCGACAGCGTCGTCGAGCTCGTCCAGCCCCAGGTCGAGCCCTTGGAGATGGGCAGGAGCAGCGTCACGAGCCCCACCGCGAGCAGCAGCGTGCCGAGCGGGTCGAACTTGTCGGCCGAACTGGCCGGGACGTCGGGCACCAGGAATCCGAACAGCAGCAAGGCCATGACGCCCAGTACGCCCGCGCTCCAGAACAGCATGTGCCAGTCCGCCTTCTGGGCGATCACCGCCGACACCGGCAGCCCCAGCGCGCCCCCGACCCCGAGTGACGAACTGATCAACCCCATGGCCGGCCCGACCCGCTCAGTCGGCAGCGCCGAGCGCAGCACGCTGATGGCCAGCGGGATGATCGGCAGGCTCATGCCCTGCAGGCCGCGCCCGACGATGAACGGCAGCAGTGAGCTGGCGACGGCGGCCATCAGGGACCCGACGGTCATCGCGGCCGCGCAGATCATCAGCATCGGCTTCGGGCCGTACATGTCGCCGAGGCGGCCGAACACCGGCGTGGCGACCGCCGCGGTCAGCAGGGTCACGGTGATCGTCCACGAGGCGTTGGCCGGGCTGGTGTCGAGCAGCGCCGGAAGCTCGGGAATCAGCGGGATCATCAGCGTCTGCGTCAGCGACACACTGATGCCCGCGGCTGCCAGCACGGCGATCAGAACGCCGGGGTGCGTCGCCCGGACCGAGTGACGACCCACGGCAGCATCATGACACATTAGCTGCGCTAGACAAATCGGCCGACGGGCCGTCAGCCAGCCAGAACCCGCAATGCCGGCACCAGCAGCGCCAGGGCGCGCCCGCGGTGCGACACCGCATCCTTTTCCACCGCGCTAAGTTCGGCCGCGCTGCGGGTCTCGCCGTCCGGAATGAAGACCGGGTCGTAGCCGAAGCCACCCGCACCCCGGGCGGCCCGCGCGATCGTCCCCGGCCATTCGCCCCGAACCACCACGGCGTCGGCATCACGGGGTCCGGACACCAGGGCGCATGCCGAGACGAACGCCGCCCCCCGCCGCTCGTCGGGAACGTCCCGCAACTGCGCGAGCAGGAGCGCGTAGTTACCGGTGTCGTCACCGTGGGCCCCCGCCCAGCGCGCGGAGAGCACCCCGGGCATCCCGTTCAGCGCGGCCACCGCCAGGCCGGAATCGTCGGCGAGGGTCGGCAGCCCGGTGGCGGCATAGCCGTCGCGGGCCTTGGCGACGGCGTTCTCCTCGAAGGTGGCCCCGGTTTCGGGAGCCTCGTCGAAGGGTGGCACGTCGTCGAGGGAGACCAGGTCCAGACCGGAGATGCCGGCGGCGTCGAGCACCCTGTGCAACTCGGCCAGCTTCTTGCGGTTGCGGCTGGCGACCAGCAGCCGGGTGGTGGTGGTCAGCTGCCGAACGCCTTCTTCGGCGGCGGACCGTCGGGCAGTACCCCGGGATATGGCAGCGCCAACGCGTCCCGCTGCACCGCGAACAGGCTGTCGCAGGCCGCCAGCGCGGCGTCGAGCATCTTGTCGAGCGTGCTGCGCGGGAACGTCGCGCCCTCGCCGGTGCCCTGGATCTCGACCAGCGTGCCGGTGTCGGTGGCAACCACGTTCATGTCGACCTCGGCGCGCGAATCCTCCTCGTAGGGCAGGTCGACCCGCACCCGGCCGTCGACCACCCCGACGCTCACGGCGGCGATCGCGCACGACAGCGGCCGCGGGTCGGACAGTTTGCCCGCGGCCGCCAGGTAGGTCACCGCATCGGAGAGGGCGACGTAGGCGCCGGTGATCGCCGCGGTGCGGGTACCGCCGTCGGCCTGCAGCACGTCGCAGTCGACGGCGATGGTGTTCTCGCCCAGCGCCGCCAGGTCGATGCACGCCCGCAGCGAACGCCCGACCAGGCGGCTGATCTCCTGGGTGCGCCCGCCGAGGCGGCCCTTGACCGACTCGCGGTCCGAGCGGCTGTGCGTGGCGGCGGGCAGCATCGCGTACTCGGCGGTCAGCCAGCCCTGCCCGGAACCCTTGCGCCAGCGCGGCACCCCTTCGGTGACGCTGGCGGTGCACATAACGCGAGTCTGGCCGAACTCGATCAGCACCGAGCCGGCCGGGTTGGAGGTGAAGCCGCGGGTGATGACCACCGGGCGCAGTTCGTCGTCGAGCCTGCCGTCTTGTCGTCGGGACACCCGGCAACCCTAACGCGGCCACGACCAAGCGCGTCCCCTCCATGCCGACGGTGCGTGGAGTGCACGCTGTACCGGCGTGTCAGCGCACCGACACGCACGCTCGCGACTAGACGGTCAAGGCGAAGCCCTCAGGCGCGCCGGACGTCGATGTTCTCGCCGCAGACCACGGCGTGCACCGGACCGTCGAACTCGGCCTTGGCTTCGCTGATGACGTCCTCGCGGGACGTCCACGGCGGGATGTGGGTCAACAACAACTCCCCCACCCCGGCCAGCTTTGCCATCCGGCCGGCCTCGGTGCCCGACAGGTGCAGGTGCGGCGGCCGCTCCGGGGCATGGGTCCAGGACGCCTCGCACAGGAACACGTCGGCGCCGCTGGCCAACTCGACCAGCGAATCGCACACCCCGGTGTCCCCGCTGTAGACCAGCGTCGCGCCGCTGGGATCGGTGATCCGCAGACCGTAGGACTCGGTGGGGTGGGTGACCAGTCGGGGCAGCACGGTCAGCGCACCGAACCGGACGGCCTCACCGTCGCTCCAGTGCCGGATGTCGAAGATGTCGGAGAAGTCGTCGAGCTCGCCGCCCACCGGCGAGGATGCGGCCGCCAGCCGCGACCAGGTGTCGCTGGGCCCGTACAGGATCCCCTGGCCCTTGGCGGGCGTCGGGTGATACCGCCGCCACACGAACAGCCCCGGTAGATCCAGACAGTGGTCGGCATGCAGGTGCGACAGCAGGATGTGCACCTCGTTGGGATCGGCGTAGCGCTGCAGAGCGCCGAGGACACCGCCCCCGAAATCGAGCACCAGCGGCGGGGTGTCGGGTGCGGTCAGCAAGTATCCGGACGCCGGCGAATCAGGCCCGACAACGCTGCCGGAGCAACCGAGGATGGTGATTCGCACAGCCACCAGCTTGCCATGCCCGCAACCCCTGAGAGGAAAACATCACCAGTTTGCTCGGGAGATGCTCGGGAGATCATTGCTGGGCGCTGAGGTGGCGCGCGACCGGCTGCACACCGGTGATCGACGGGCCGAGGAAACGCGCCGCCAGCGCGGTGAACGCCTCCGGATCACCGGTCGCTTCGAACACTCGGGTGGCGGCGTCGGCGGCCGGATCCTCGGGGTGCGGCCGCAGCAGGTCGCGCTCGGTGAGCACCCGCAGCAGATCCTTGGCGGTCTCCTCCGCACTGGACACCAGCGTCACGGTGTCCCCCATCGCGAGCTGGATGATCCCGGACAGGAGCGGGTAGTGGGTGCAACCGAGCACCAGGGTGTCGACCTCGGCACGCTGCAGCGGCTCCAGATACGCCTCGGCCAGACCCAGCACCTGCCGTCCGCTGGTGACCCCCCGTTCGACGAAGTCGACGAACCGTGGGCAGGCCACCGCGGTGATCTCGACGTCGCGGGCGGCGGCGAACGAGTCCTGGTAGGCCCCCGAGGCGATGGTGGCCTGGGTACCGATGACGCCGATCCGTCCGGTGCGGGTGGTCGCCACCGCCCGGCGCACCGCGGGCAGGATCACCTCGACGACCGGCACGTCGTAGCGTTCCCGGGCATCACGCAGGCACGCCGACGAGGCCGTATTGCAGGCGATGACCAACGCCTTGACCCCACGGCCCACCAGATCGTCGCCGATCGCGAGCGCGTGCGCGCGAACCTCGGGAATGGTCAGCGGCCCGTATGGGCCGTTGGCGGTGTCACCGACGTAGATGATGTGCTCGTCGGGCAACTGGTCGATGATCGAGCGCGCGACGGTCAGCCCGCCGACGCCGGAGTCGAAGATGCCGACGGGCGCGAAACGATCGCTCATGACGGCAGACCGGGCAGCTGGCCGGTCTTCTTGCGCTCCCGGGCCTTGCGCTCCGGGCTGGACAGCAGGTAGGCGGCGAGCACTCCGGCGATCGCCCCGCACAGGTGCCCCTGCCAGGACACGCCACCGCAGCGATCAAGCTCGGGGACAGCGCCCCACAGCACACCGCCGTAGGCGAACAACACGACGATCGAGGTGACGATCCACCAGATGTGCCGGGTCAGCCAGCCGAACACCAGCAGGAACGTCAGCCAGCCGAAGATCAGACCGGAGGCGCCGATGTGGTTGGTCTCCAGGCCGCACCCCACGTTGCCGATCAGCCAGGTGCCCAGGCCGCCGACGATCCAAATGATGGCGGTGGCCCAGATGAACCGGGACATGCCGGCCAGCGTCACCAGGAAGCCGAGCACCAGCGCCGGCACCGTGTTGGCGATCAGGTGCGGCCACCCGCCGTGCAACAGCGGCGCGAAGAGGATGCCCCACAGTCCGTCGGTCTCCAGCGGCCGGATGCCGTTGCGATCCAGCGAATGCCCGGAGAGCTGATCGATGATCTCGATGATGTAGAGCAGGGCAACGAACGACAGGATGGTGGCGCCGCCGACCTTCCAGGCGGGCGACTTGGCCTTCGGCGGCGGGGTCGCCGGATAACCCAACGGCTGGTTCATCCGCTACCCGTCCTCCGATGTCATCGCCCAGGGCTGGCCTTCCAGCGCCTCCTCGGCTTCATCCAGGCTACCGGCGCGTGGCGAACGCCCCGGGCAACATGTCGCGATAGGTGGGTATTCCGGCCACCGACTGGGCGGCGAGCACCGCGACCAGCACCGCCCGCGCCAGACAGTCTGCCCCGGCGGCGCCGAGTGTCGCGACCAGCTTGGTCTCCGGTGACATCGCCGCCGGGGTGTCGGGATCCGGCGCGACCTCGACCCGGCCGGTCGCCAGCGCGAACACGGTGTCGCCGTCCAGCGGGGTGTGGGCCGGCCGGATGGTGTGGGCGAGCCCGTCCTGCGCGGCCACGGCGAACCGGTTGCAGCCCGCCGGGCTGAGTGCGGCGTCGGTCGCGACCACCGCGATCGTCGTGTTCAGCGGGTTGAGTTCGGCGTCGCGGGCGGCGAGTGCGGCGATCTGCTCGGCGGGGGGCGCCACCAGCCCGAACGTCTCGATCAGACGGGCCATCCAGGGCAGACCGGTGGCGGGGTCGACGACGTTGCCGGCCGAGTTCACCGCGACGATCGCGCCGATCGTCACCCCGGAATCCAGCTTCGCTGAGGCGGTGCCCAGTCCGCCCTTGAGCACGCCGGCCCGCGCGCCGACCCCCGCGCCCACCGTGCCCACCGCGACCTCTGCGGCGGCCGCCGCCGCGGCCGAGTAGCCGAACTCGGCGGTCGGCCTGCACGCCCAGCCGCCCACCGGAAGGTCGAAGATCACCGCGGCTGGAACGATCGGCACCACACCGCCGTCCATCTGCACGCCGCGACCCCGCTCCTCCAGCCAGGTCATCACGCCGTCGGCGGCGGCGAGGCCGTACGCGCTGCCGCCGCTCAACACGACCGCGTCGACGTGCCGCACGCTGTTGGCCGGGTCGAGCAGGTCGGTCTCGCGGGTGCCGGGCGCGCCGCCGCGGACGTCGACAGCACCGACGGTGCCCGGGGGTGCCAGGACGACGGTGCTGCCGCACGCCCACCCCGAACCCAGTGCCGCATCCGGGTCCAGGCGGTGGTGGTGGCCGACCAGGATGCCGTCGACGTCGGTGATCGCGCCCTGGTTCATCGGATGGGCTTACCCATCAAGCCGAGAACCAGGTACTCCTGCAGCACGGTCAGCCACTGGTAGACGTCGAGGTGCCCGGCCAGCGGATGGTCGTCGGGCAGTCGGTCCGGCCCCTCCGGGCCGATCTCGAGCATCGTGCCCAGCGCCAGCCGCACGTCGTTGACCGCGGCGATCCAGGCGTTGGCATCGCCCTCGGTCAGCTCGAACCGCCCGCCATCGGCCGGCAGGGTGTCCAGAAGGCGTTGGGCCGCAGCACGTTTGGCGTCGATGATGTCGGGCTCGTGCAGGCTGCGCAGCGCCCCGTTGAGGCTTTCGGCGGCCGCCGATCCGGCCGGATGGTCGCGCTGCGGTTTGAAGAAGTCCGGCAGCAGCCGACGCATGGTCGCGTCCTCGGGTGGTTGGGCGTTTCCGGTGCGGATACCGGTGATCTGCTCGAGCGGGTCAGACGGCGCCGCCGACTCCCGCTCGTCGAACATGCCCTGCACCGAGGTCACCATGTTGCGCAGCAGGGCGCATTCGTGCGGGGCCAGGGCCGAGCGGAACCGCGGACCGTCGGCGGTCTCGACCCGTCTCCACTTGCGCACGGCGCCTACCTGACCGACGGCGGGTGGCCGCGGCTCAGCGATCCTGCTGCATGGTGGCCCACAAGCCGGCGGCGTGCAGCTTGGTCACGTCGATCTCCATCGACTCCCGGCTGCCCGCCGACACCACCGCCTTGCCCTCGGTGTGCACCTGCATCATCAGCTTGGTGGCGTGCGGTTCGCTGTAGCCGAAGAGCTTCTGGAAGATGAACGTCACGTAGTTCATCAGGTTGACCGGGTCGTCCCAGACGATGGTGACCCAGGGGCTGTCCGTCGCATCGACGGGTTCGGTGTGCTGCTGCCCGGTGGTGCTCGGCCGGGTCGGTGCCGCTGACGCGCCCATGCCAAACAGGATAGCGAGCCGGCGCAATGGCTTCGGGTGCAGCCGATCGGACCGGCAAGAACCGGCCCGCGGCCCGCCCAGCCGATACCGTTGCCGTGTGACGGCCGCCCTGCTGACCGACAAGTACGAGCTGACGATGCTGTCCGCCGCGCTGCGGGACGGCACCGCCGGCCGGCGGACCACATTCGAGGTGTTCGCCCGGCGACTGCCCGCGGGCCGCCGGTACGGGGTGGTGGCGGGGACCGGACGATTCCTGGAAGTCTTGGGCGAGTTCGTCTTCGACGACGCCGCACTGGACTCCGTCGCATCGTTCCTGGACCCGGCGACGCTGGACTACCTGCGCGGCTTCCGGTTCGGTGGCGACGTCGACGGATACCGCGAGGGCGAGTTGTACTTCCCCGGCTCCCCGGTGCTGACGATCACCGGCAGCTTCGCCGAATGCGTCGTCCTGGAGACGCTGACGCTGTCGATCTTCAACCACGACAGCGCGATCGCCTCCGCCGCCGCCCGGATGGTCAGCGCGGCCGACGGCCGCCCGCTGATCGAGATGGGTTCACGACGCACCCACGAACGGGCGGCGGTCGCCGCGGCGCGCGCCGCCTACATCGCCGGTTTCGCAGGCACTTCCAACCTGGAGGCCCAGCGGGCCCACGGCGTGCCCGCATTGGGCACCAGCGCGCACGCGTTCACCATGCTGCACACCGGTACGGACCCGGCGGACACCGACAGCTGGGAGCGTGCGGCGTTCCGCGCCCAGGTCGACGCGCTGGGCGTCGGCACGACTCTGCTGGTCGACACCTACGACGTCACCGCCGGGGTGGCCAATGCGATCGCCGTCGCCGGCACCGGGCTGGGCGCGGTCCGCATCGACTCCGGCGATCTCGGCGTATTGGCCCAGCAGGTGCGCGGGCAACTCGACGATCTCGGCGCCACCGGCACCCGCATCGTGGTGTCCGGCGACCTCGACGAGCACTCGATCGCGGCGCTGCGCGCCGACCCGGTCGACAGCTACGGCGTCGGCACCTCGGTGGTCACCGGATCGGGCGCACCGACGGCGGGCATGGTCTACAAGCTCGTCGAGGTCGACGGGGTGCCGGTGGAGAAACGCAGCACCAACAAGCAGTCACACGGCGGCCGCAAAGCCGCCCGGCGGCTATCCCGCCCCACCGGCACCATCGTCGAAGAGGTGATCTATCCGGCCGGGCAGCCGCCGGCGGACGACGGGCCGTCGCGCGAGTTGGCCGTGCCGCTGGTCCGTGGCGGCGCGGTGTTGGTCGAACCGGACCTGGCCGCCGCCCGCCGACTGGTGGCCGACGGTCTGCACAGCCTGCCCTGGGAGGGGCTGGCGCTCTCGCAGGGCGATCCGGCGATCCCGACCCGGCAGGTGCCGCCGCGCGAGCGACGCCGGTGACTAAGGAGCCGTCGGTCACCGACCTGCTCGCGACCGCGGTGGCCGCGCTCGGCGGCAGTGAACGACCGGGGCAGGTCCGAATGGCCGAGGCGGTGGCGCGGGCGTTCGCCACCGGCGAGCACCTCGCGGTGCAGGCCGGCACCGGCACCGGGAAGTCGCTGGCGTACCTGGTACCCGCGATCGCCCGGGCCATCGCCGACGAATCTCCGGTGGTGGTGTCCACCGCGACCATCGCGCTGCAACGACAGCTCGTCGACCGCGACCTGCCCCGGCTGGTCGACGCCGTCGCCGCCGGCCTGCCGCGCCGGCCGACTTTCGCGCTGCTCAAGGGCCGACGGAATTACCTGTGCCTGAACAAGATCCACGGGTCACCCGGGATCGACGCCGACGCGCCGGACGCCTCGCAGGAGGAACTGTTCGCGCCGTTGGCCGCCACCGCACTAGGCCGCGACGTGGCCCGCCTCACCGCGTGGGCGTCGTCGACGGAGACCGGTGACCGCGACGACCTGACGCCCGGGGTTCCGGACCGGTCCTGGGCCCAGGTCAGCGTGTCGGCCCGGGAATGCCTGGGGATGGCGCGCTGCCCGTACGGCGCGGACTGCTTCGCCGAGAAGGCGCGCGCCGAGGCCGGGAACGCCGACATCGTCGTCACCAACCACGCGTTGCTGGCCATCGACGCCCTGGCGGAGGCCTCGGTGCTGCCCGAGCACAACTACGTCGTGGTCGACGAGGCGCACGAGCTGGTGGACCGGGTGACGTCGGTGGCAACCGGCGAACTGACACCGGCGCCGCTCGGGGTGGCCACCCGCCGGATCACGCGGCTGGTGCGTCCGGAGCTGACCCAGCGACTGGAGGCGGCGGTGGCTACCTTCTCGTCGGCCATCCACGACGCCGAGCCGGGCCGCATCGACTATCTCGACGACGAGCTCGCCACCTATCTGACCGCGCTGCGGGACGCCGCCTACCGCGCCCGCGCCGACATCGACCCTTCGCCCCGGGACCCCAAGGCGGCGGCGGCGCGCACCGAGGCGATCGCCGCGCTGGCCGAGATCGGCGACACCGCCGCACGGGTGCTGGACTCGTTCGTGCCCGCGATACCGGAGCGGACCGATGTCGTGTGGCTGGATCAGGAAGAGAACCGCTCGGCCGGAAGCACCCGGCCCGTGCTGCGGGTGGCGCCGCTGTCGGTGGCCGGTCTGCTGCGCGGCCGGGTGTTCGACGGAGCCACCACGGTGCTGACGTCGGCGACCCTGACCATCGGTGGATCGTTCGAAGCGATGGCCCGGGCCTGGGGCCTGAGCGACGACACCCCGTGGCGTGGTCTGGACGTCGGCTCGCCGTTCGAGCACGCCAAGTCGGGCATCCTCTACGTCGCCGCGCACCTGCCGCCGCCCGGCCGCGACGGGGCCGGCGCCGAGGCCCAGTTCGACGAGATCGCGGCCCTGATCGAGGCGGCGGGCGGGCGCACGCTGGGCCTGTTCTCGTCGATGCGCGCCGCCAAGGCCGCCGCCGAGGCCATGCGGGCCCGCATCGACACCCCGATCCTGTGCCAGGGCGACGACAGCACCGGCGCGCTGGTTTCGCGGTTCGCCGCCGACCCGGAGACGTCGTTGTTCGGCACCCTGTCGCTGTGGCAGGGCGTCGACGTGCCGGGGCCGTCGCTCTCGCTGGTGGTGATCGACCGCATTCCGTTCCCGCGCCCCGACGATCCCCTGCTGACCGCGCGGCAGCGTGCGGTGTCCGCGCGGGGCGGCAACGGGTTCATGACGGTCGCCGCCGGCCACGCCGCGCTGCTGCTGGCCCAGGGCGCCGGCCGGTTGCTGCGGCGCTCCGAGGACCGCGGGGTGGTCGCGGTGCTCGACTCCCGGATGGCGACCGCGCGCTACGGCGGCTTTCTGCGCGCCTCGCTGCCGCCGTTCTGGACCACGACCGACCCGGCCCGCGTCAAAGACGCACTTCAGCGGCTACGCACCCCGGCCACGCCGTGACTGAGCAGCGCTGATGTACCCACACGGCACTATTGTGGTGGCGAACTTCCATCCCGGATTCGCCCACACCGGACCGCACTGAGAGGTGGCCCCCATGCGCCCACCACACCTGGGACGCCTGCTCGCGGTGGCGGGCGCCGCCTTGGTGCTGGCGGCGTGCGCCACCACCGTCACCGGCAAACCGGTCTCGGTTTACGACGACCCGTTCAAGGTCGGTGGCCTGCAGGCGTCCGACGGCCCCACCGGGCTGCGCCCGGACGCCGAACCGCCGACCCGGAAGGTGACCGACAGCAACGGCGGCAAGGACGACGAGATCGCCGGCCAGTCGGTCAGCGACATCGAGACGTTCTGGGAGTCGGTCTACAGCGACACCTTCAAGGGCCAGTTCACGCCGGTCAAGGGGCTCTACTCGTGGGACGCCAATGACTACGACGGCAGCTTCTGCGGCGATACCACCGACGGACTGATCAACGCGGCGTTCTGCGAGGACGACAACACCATCGGCTGGGATCGCGGCGTGCTGCTGCCCTCGCTGCGGGAGGCCAACGGCGACATGGCCATCACCATGGTGCTGGCCCACGAATACGGCCACGCCATCCAGAAGATGGCCAGGCTGAACAAGAAGGGCACGCCGGCGTTGGTGGCCGAGCAGCAGGCCGACTGCTTCGCCGGGGTCTACCTGCGCTGGGTGGCCGAGGGCAACTCCCCCCGATTCACCCTCAACACCGGCGACGGGCTGAACAACCTGCTGGCCGCGATGATCTCGTTCCGCGATCCCCTGCTCACCGAGGACGACTACTACGGCACCGACGACGAACACGGTTCGGCTTTCGAACGGATCTCGGCGTTCCAGTTCGGGTTCACCGACGGGCCGTCTTCGTGCGCGGCGATCGATGCCCAGGAGATCGGCCAGCGCCGGGGCGACCTTCCCGTCGAGTTGCCTGCGGACCAGACCGGGGAACTGCCGGTGACCGAGGAGTCGGCGCGCTCGATCGTCGACGCGTTGAACATCCTTTTCGCACCCAAGCAGCCGCCGCAGCTCACCTTCGACGCCGCATCGGCGGCGAAGTGCCCCGACGCGCGGCCGAGCCCGCCGGTGTCGTATTGCCCGGCCACCAACACCATCGCCGTCGACCTGCCCAAGCTGCAGAAGATCGGCACCGCCATCGAGGGCAACGAGAACGTGCTGCTGCAGGGAGACAACACCGCCTACTCGGTGCTGATGTCGCGCTACATGATGGCGCTGGAGCACGAGCGCGGCGGGCTGGTCCTCGACAACGCCGAGGCCGGGCTGCGCACCGCCTGCCTGACCGGGGTGGCCACCGCGAAGATGTCCAAGGAAGTCAGCACGCCCGACGGCAACACCGTCTCGCTGACCGCCGGCGACATCGACGAGGCGGTCTCGGGGTTGTTGACCAACGGGCTGGCCGCCGGCGACGTCAACGGTGAGGCGGTGCCCGCCGGCTTCTCCCGGATCGACGCCTTCCGGATCGGCGTGATGGGCGACGAGAACCGCTGCATCAAGCGGTTCCCCTGACTCTGCCGGGCGCTACACCGTCTTGGTGACCCCGTACCAGGACAGGATCGCGTCTCCCAGATCGTTCGACTTGGTCAGGATCGCGTAGGAGCGGATGAAGGACTCCCCCACGCAGCCGTCGATCTTGATGCGGAAGTTGCTGATCGACACCCACGGCTCGGCGCCCTTGTAGGCCTTCTTGGTGACCGGGACGACGTTGATGATGCCGGGCTTGAGGCCCACGGTGATGCCGCCGGCCAGGTTGGCGCCGAGGGTGGGAGCTATGCCGTCCGGCACCACACCGTCGAAGTCGAAACCGAAGTAGGTGATCGACGGGCTGACACCGGCGGTGCCGGTCAGCGAGACGCCGTTGGACGTACTCATGTCGATGCCGCAGCCGATCTGGTAGCCCACCTCGAACACGCCCTTGGGCGAGTCACCGCCGACGAGTGAACCGTTGAAGGTGCCGCCGACGATGTACTCGCGGGAAGAGATGGCCGTGGTCAGTGGCGCCGCCGGCATCTGCGTCTCGTCCTTGGCCGAGATCTTCAGCGTCCAGCCGTCCGGCGACTTGGTCGTGGCAGGTGGGGTGGACGCGACCTTGCCGTCGTCCACCGGTGGCGCCGCGGCGTCGGCGACGGCGGGTGTGGCGGCATCCGGAGTGGCCGGATCGGGCTCGGCCGAGGCCGGGCCCGCCGCAGCCAGCACCGTCGCCGCGACTGCCAGCATGGCCACACCACGAACGATCACTACCCCGAACGCCTTCCCGGAAAGCCGACCGCCCGCCCCGATGCGGGACCGGTCAATCCTCCTTGAGCGAACCTACATGCGGCTCTCTCTGCCTGCTAACCGCTCCCGGGTCTCTCAGCGTTACGCCAGCGTCACCAGGCCCAACTCGGTGTCACCGGCCAGCAGCGGGTGATGCGGCAGCACCCGAACGGTATAGCCCACCGATCCGGCCACCGGAAGCGGGGTGGTGGTCGAGAAGACCTCGGTGCCGCCGTCACCCGGGCCGGTGTGCGTCATGTCGACGAGGGCGGGTTCCAGCAGAGCGTCACCGGCGTCGACGCGGCCGAGGACGGCCTGCACCGCCACTTCGTCGGGGGTCAGGCCGGCCAGCCGCACGGCAGCGGTCAGCGTCAGCTCCGAGCCGAGCAGTGGGGTGTCGGGCAGCCCGGTGCTGTCGACGTCGGTGATCTCGATCCGCGGCCAGGCCTCCCGGGCGCGCAGCCGGTAGGCGGCCAGTTCCCGGGCGGCGCCGAACGGCAGGCCGTCGAGTGGAGCGATGGTCCGCCGCAACGACGCGGCGGCGGGTGCGTAGTACTTCTCGGTGTACTCCCGCACCATCCGGGAGGCCAGCACCTTCGGACCCAGCGTCTGCAGGGTGTGGCGGACCATCTCCACCCATCTGGTCGGCACGCCCTTGTCGTCGCGGTCGTAGAACTTGGGCCCGACCGAGCGCTCCAGCAGGTTGTACAGCGCGCTCGCCTCGAGGTCGTCACGGCGGCCCTCGTCGGCCAGACCGTCGGCGGTCGGTATCTCCCAACCGTTTTCGCCGTCGTACCATTCGTCCCACCAGCCGTCCCGGATGGACAGGTTCAGCCCGCCGTTCAGCGCGCTCTTCATCCCGGAGGTGCCGCAGGCCTCCAGCGGTCGCAGCGGGTTGTTCAGCCAGACGTCGCAGCCCCAGTACAGCAACCGCGCCATCGACATGTCGTAGTCGGGCAGGAACGCGATGCGGTGCCGGACATCGGGCGCGTCGGCGAAGCGGACGACCTGCTGGATGAGCGCCTTGCCGGCATCGTCGGCGGGGTGCGACTTGCCAGCCACGATGAGCTGCAGCGGCTTGGACCCGTCGAGCAGAAGCGCCCGCAACCGCTCGGGGTCACGCAGCATCAGGGTCAGGCGTTTGTAGGTCGGCACCCGCCGGGCGAACCCGATCGTCAGCACATCGGGATCGAATGCGGTTGCGATCCAACCGAGTTCGGCCTCGGCGGCCCCGCGTTCCAGCCACGAGCGGCGCAGCCGGGCGCGCACGTCCTCGACCAGCGTGGCCCGCAGTTGGGAGCGGATCCACCAGATGTGACCGGAGTCCACCTGCTGCAGCCGCTGCCACACGTTCGGCTCGCGCAGCGCCTCGGTGGACCCGGCCAGTTCGCGGCCGAGCTCCAGCCACTGCGGCGCCGCCCAGGTGGGTGCGTGCACCCCGTTGGTGATCGAACCGATGGGCACCTCGGCCGGGTCGAAGCCCGGCCACAGCTCGTCGAACATCGTGCGGCTGACGCGGCCGTGCAGCAGGGAGACCCCGTTGGCCCGCTGCGCCAAGCGCAGGCCCATGTGGGCCATGTTGAACTTCGTCTCGTCGTCCTCGGCGCCGAAGGCGAGCACCCGTTGCACCGGAACCCCGGGCAGCAGGCCGGTTTTCGAGTCGTCGTCGAAGTAGCGCCGCACCATCTCCACCGGGAAGCGGTCGATGCCGGCCGGCACCGGGGTGTGGGTGGTGAACACCGTGCTGGCGCGCACGACGGTCAGGGCGGTGTCGAAGTCGAGGTTGTCGGCGGTCATGAACTCGCGGATGCGCTCGATGCCGAGGAAGCCGGCGTGGCCTTCGTTCATGTGGAAGACGTCCGGGTCGGGGCGCCCCTCGATCGCGGTGAACGCCCGGATGGCGCGCACACCCCCGATCCCGGCCAGCAGTTCCTGCTTGATGCGGTGCTCCTGGTCGCCGCCGTACAATCGGTCGGTGACGTTACGCAGGTCGTGCTCGTTCTCCGGAATGTCGGAATCGAGCAGCAGCAGCGGGATCCGGCCGACCTGGGCCACCCAGACCCGGGCCCGCAGCTGCTTGTCATCGGGCAGGGACAACTCGACCAGCGTCGGCACGCCGGCCGCGTCGGTCAGCAGCCGCAGTGGCAGGCCCTGCGGGTCGATAGACGGATAGTTCTCGTGCTGCCAGCCGTCGGCGGTCAGGGACTGCCGGAAGTATCCGGAGCGGTAGTACAGCCCCACCCCGATCAGGGGCAGTCCCAGGTCGGAGGCGGACTTCAGGTGGTCACCCGCCAGGATTCCCAGGCCGCCGGAGTAGTTGGGCAACACCTCGGCGACGCCGAACTCCATCGAGAAGTAGCCGATGCCGGTTGGCATGGCCGCACCGGCCGCCTGCTGTTCCTGATACCACATGGGCCTGGTCAGGTAGTCGTCGAGATCGGCGGCCAACTGGTCGAGCCGGTCCAGGAACGACTGGTCCTCGGCCAGTTCGTCGAGCCGCTTCGGGGTGACGACACCGAGCAGGGCGACCGGGTCCTGTCCGGTGTGGGTCCACAACTCCGGATCGATGGACGCGAACAGGTCCTGGGTCGGTTTGTCCCAGGACCAGCGCAGGTTGATCGAGAGCCGGGCCAGCGCGCCCAACCGCTCCGGCAGGTGGGTGCGAACGGTGAACCGACGAAGGGCCTTCACGCGTCATCACCTTACTGAGGCCGGGTGCGCCGCAGACAGGTGTGCGTGCGCTTCTCCTCACCCGCGGTGAGTCCGGACACTACGGTGTGAACGGGGCGCGATGCGGTTACCCGTCAGGGCGAGGAACGCTGGACCGGTGCGGGTTAGCAACGCCGCTGCGCCACGACGACGAGAACACCGACGACCCGGCGCGGCGCACGCCACGCAGGCGAGTCAGGAATGGAGTGCTGCGGTGCCCGGTCGGATCGAGATCGACGACGTGCAGCCCGTGGTGTCCTGCGGTGCCTACCCGGCCAAAGCGGTCGTCGGCGAAGTGGTCCCGGTTTGCGCGTCGGTGTGGCGCGAGGGCCACGACGCGGTGGCCGCGACATTGGTGGTGCGGTATCTGGGCGCGGCGTATCCGCCGCTGGGGCAGAACCCGACCCGGCGGGTCAAGGCGCTCGATGCCGCCGAGGTCGCCGGATCGACCACCTCGACCGCCGCCAAGGTCAAGCCGCGCACGTACCCGATGACTCTGGGCGCCACCCCGGATCTGTTCCACGGCCAGTTCGTGCCCGACCGGGTGGGGCTGTGGACATTCCGGATCGACGGCTGGGGCGATCCGATCACCACCTGGCGCAACGCGGTCACCGCGAAGCTCGACGCCGGGCAGGGTGAGACGGAGTTGAACAACGACCTGCTGGTGGGTGCACACCTGCTGGAGCGCGCGGCCACCGGCGTGCCCCGTGAGCACCGCGGTCCGCTGCTCGATGCGGCGGCCGCCCTCCGCCAACCCGGTGACCCGGTGGCCCGCGCGGCGCTGGCGCTGTCCCATGAGGTGACCGACCTGCTCTGGCAGTATCCCTTGCGCGAGTTGGTGACTCGCGGCAGCCAGTTCGGTGTCTGGGTCGATCGGCCGCTGGCCCGGTGCAGCGCCTGGTATGAGATGTTCCCCCGCTCGACCGGTGGCTGGGACAGCCACGGCCGGCCGGTGCACGGCACGTTCCGGACCGCGGCGGCGGCGCTGCCACGCATCGCCGAGATGGGCTTCAACGTCGTGTACCTGCCGCCGGTGCACCCGATCGGCAAGGTGCACCGCAAGGGCCGCAACAACGCGGTCACCGCCGAACCCGGTGACGTGGGGTCGCCGTGGGCGATCGGCAGCGACGAGGGCGGCCACGACGCGGTGCACCCCGACCTCGGCACCATCGCCGACTTCGACGAGTTCGTCGCCGCCGCGCGGGAGAACGGTCTCGAGGTGGCGCTGGACCTGGCCCTGCAATGCGCCCCGGACCATCCGTGGGCGAAGAACCACCGGCAGTGGTTCACCGAGTTGCCCGACGGCACCATCGCCTACGCCGAGAATCCCCCGAAGAAGTACCAGGACATTTATCCGCTGAACTTCGACAACGATCCGGCCGGCCTCTACGACGAGGTGCTGCGGGTGGTTAGGCACTGGATGGACCACGGGGTGAAGATCTTCCGGGTCGACAACCCGCACACCAAGCCGCCGAACTTCTGGGCCTGGCTGATCGGTCAGGTGAAGTCCGTCGACCCCGACGTGCTGTTCCTGTCCGAGGCCTTCACCCGGCCCGCCCGCCTCAACGGGCTGGCCAAACTCGGCTTCACCCAGTCCTATTCGTACTTCACCTGGCGCACCGCCAAATGGGAGCTCACCGAGTTCGGTCAGCAGATCGCCCAGTACGCCGACAGCACGCGGCCGAACCTGTTCGTCAACACCCCCGACATCCTGCACGAGAGCCTGCAGCAGGGCGGCCCCGGCATGTTCGCGATCCGGGCCGTGCTCGCGGCGACCATGGGAACGTCGTGGGGGGTGTACTCCGGCTACGAACTCTTCGAGAGCCGCCCGGTGCGGGAGGGCAGCGAGGAATACCTCGACTCCGAGAAGTACGAGTTGCGGCCGCGCGACTTCGAGGCCGCGGTGGCCGAGAACCGCTCACTGGAGCCGTTCCTGCGCCGGCTGAACGAGATCCGCCGGGTGCACCCCGCCCTCTGCCAGCTGCGCACAATTCACTTCCACCACGTCGACAACGAGGCGCTGCTCGCCTACAGCAAGTTCGACCCGGTCACCGGTGACGCCGTCCTCGTTGTGGTCACGCTCAACGCGTTCGCCGCCGAGGAGGGAACGGTGTGGCTGGACATGCCCGCATTGGGTATGCACCCCTACGACCGCTTCTGGGTCCGCGACGAGATCACCGGAGAGGAATACCAATGGGGGCAGTCCAACTACGTCCGCATCACGCCGGCCCGGGCCGTGGCGCACATCCTCAACATGCCGCTGGTGCCGCAGGAGCAACGGGCGGCGCTGCTGCGCCGGGAATGACGGCAACGGAAGGATCGGAAGACCGATGACGCGGTCCGAGAAGCTCACCAGTCCCTACCTCGCGCCCGACCCCGGCGAACTGGCCCGGTTGGTGGCCGGGGTGCACCACAACCCGCACGGCATCCTCGGCGCCCACGAGTACGACGACCACACCGTCATCCGCGCCCTCAAGCCGCACGCCACCGGGGTCGTCGCCCTCGTCGGCGGCGAGCGTCATCCGTTCGTGCACATCGATTCCGGCGTGTTCGCCGTCGCGCTGCCCTACACCAACCTGGTCGACTACCGGCTCGAGGTCAGCTATCCCGGCGGCGACGGCTCGCCCCACACCCACACGGTCGCCGACGGTTATCGGTTTCTGCCGACGCTCGGGGAGATGGACCTGCACCTGTTCGCCGAGGGCCGCCACGAACGGTTATGGGAGATCCTCGGCGCGCATCCGCGGTCGTTCGCCACCGCCGACGGTGTGGTCGACGGGGTGTCGTTCGCGGTGTGGGCACCGAATGCCAAGGGCATCAACCTGATCGGCGAGTTCAACCACTGGGATGGGCACGACGCACCGATGCGGGTGCTCGGTTCATCAGGGGTGTGGGAGTTGTTCTGGCCGGGCTTCCCCCCCGACGGCTGCTACAAGTTCCGGGTGCACGGCGTCGACGGTTCGGTCACCGACCGGGCCGACCCGTTCGCCTTCGCCACCGAGGTGCCGCCGCAGACCGCCTCGCGGGTGTTCGTCTCCGACTACACCTGGAGCGACGCAGACTGGATGACCGGGCGCGCCACACAGAACCCGGTGTTCGCGCCGATGAGCACCTACGAGGTGCACCTGGGTTCGTGGCGGCCCGGATTGAGCTACCGCGAACTGGCCGAACAGCTCACCGAATACGTTGTCGCGCAGGGCTTCACCCATGTCGAGTTGCTGCCGGTGGCCGAGCATCCCTTCGGCGGATCCTGGGGCTATCAGGTGACGTCCTACTACGCACCGACATCGCGGTTCGGTTCGCCGGACGACTTCCGATTCCTGGTGGACGCACTGCATCGCGCCGGCATCGGTGTGATAGTCGACTGGGTGCCCGCGCACTTCCCCAAGGACGGCTGGGCGCTCGGCCGCTTCGACGGGACACCGCTCTACGAGCACTCCGATCCGCGTCGCGGCGAGCAGCTCGACTGGGGCACCTACGTTTTCGACTTCGGCCGGCCTGAGGTGCGCAACTTCCTGGTCGCCAACGCGCTGTACTGGCTGCAGGAGTTCCACGTCGACGGACTGCGGGTCGACGCGGTCGCCTCCATGCTGTACCTGGACTACTCGCGTCCCGTCGGCGGCTGGACGCCGAACATCTACGGCGGCCGGGAGAACCTGGAGGCCGTGCAGTTCCTGCAGGAGATGAACGCGACCGTGCACAAGATCGCTCCCGGCATCGTCACGATCGCCGAGGAGTCCACCTCGTGGCCGGGCGTGACCCGGCCGACCAACCTTGGCGGGCTGGGCTTTTCGATGAAGTGGAACATGGGTTGGATGCACGACACCCTGGACTACATCGGCCGCGATCCGATCTACCGCAGCTATCACCACCACGAGATGACGTTCTCGATGCTCTATGCCTTCTCCGAGAACTATGTGCTGCCGATCAGCCACGACGAGGTGGTGCACGGCAAGGGCACGCTGTGGGGCCGGATGCCCGGTAACGACCACGTCAAGGCCGCCGGACTGCGCAGCCTGCTGGCCTATCAGTGGGCACATCCCGGCAAGCAGTTGCTGTTCATGGGTCAGGAGTTCGGGCAGCGCGCCGAATGGTCCGAGGAGCGCGGGGTCGACTGGTATCAGCTCGACGAGAACAGCTTCTCGGGCGGCATCCAGCGTTTCGTCGCCGACCTCAACGGCATCTACCGTGACCGCCCCGCGCTGTGGAGCCAGGACACCCGCCCCGAGGGCTACTCGTGGATCGATGCCAATGACTCGGCCAACAACGTGTTGAGCTTCCTGCGCTACGGCGCGGACGGCTCGGTGGTGGCGTGCGTCTTCAACTTCGCCGGTTCCGAGCACACCCGGTACCGGCTCGGCCTCCCCCACGCGGGCACCTGGCGCGAGCTACTCAACACCGACGCGACGGCCTACAACGGCTCCGGGATCGGTAACTTCGGCGCGGTGGAGGCCACCGACGAGCCGTGGCACGGCCGCCCGGCCTCGGCGCTGCTGGTACTGCCGCCGATGTCGGCGCTGTACCTGGAACCGGCCTAGCGGCGCTCAGCCGCTGCCCTCCACGCCGAGTGCCCAGTGTGCGGATTCATCCGCGGCACGCCGCCGCGGGCGTATCAGAATGCACGCTCGGCGCAGTGGCTCAGTACAGCGCGTTGGCGAGGTTGCGCCGGCCCGCGATCACGTCGGGGTCGGCCGGGTCGAACAGCTCGAACAGCTCGATCAACCGGGTGCGCACGCGGGTGCGGTCGTCGTCTGCGGTGCGCCGGACCAGCGCGATCAACCGGTCGAAGGCCGCGGTGATGTCCTGGTTGAGGATCTGGACGTCGGCCGCGGCGAACGCCGCGTCGATGTCACCAGGGGCGGCATCGGCCACCGCGACGGCATCCGGCGGAACAGAGGTTGCCCGCTCCAGGAAGCCGATCTGGCGCAGCGCGCCCTTGGCCTCGGCATGGTTCGGGTCCGCGTCGAGGATCGACTGGTAGGCCGCCGCGGCGGCCGGGAAGTCCCCGGCGTCGAGGTGGTCGCGGGCCTGGGCGACCGCCGGGTCGACCTGCTCCTCCTCGGCCTCCCCCTCGCCGCCGCCGAGCTTGCCCGCGGTCGCCGCCAGCAGGGAATCGATCCACCGGCGCAACTGCTCGGGCGGCTGCCCGCCCTGGAAGCTGGCCAGCGGCTGCCCGCCCGCCAGCGCCACCACGGTGGGCACCGCCTCGATGCCGAACATCTGCGCCAGCCGCGGCACCACGTCGACGTTGACGGTCGCGAACGACCACTTCCCGGCGTCGGCCTCGGCCAGTCCCCCCAGCGCGTCGGCCAGCTGGATGCAGGCCTCGCTGCGGGGCGACCACAGCAGCACCACCACCGGAACCTGGCTGGACCGGACCAGCACCTCCGCTTCGAAGTTGGCCTCGGTCAGCTCGATTCCCGGTGCCCCGCCGCCGGGGGCGCCGGTCTGGGTAGCGCGCTGCTTGAGACCTGAAAGGTCGACGGCACCGGCCAGCGCCGGCGAGATCGGGGGGCGGGGACGTGTCACGCCAACAAGTTTGGCACGACCGGCCGGCTTGCGAAGCCACCGGCCGGGCGCTCACCGCACCCACCACTTCCGGCGGCGTCGAGGGCCCCGGTTTAGGCGTCCCATCAGCCCATATGAGGAAGATCACAGCGCCGGCCGGCGCCGACGGGCCCCACGCTGCCAGCAAACCATGTTACCGGCCAGTAGAGCACTGATCTCGGAGATGCCCGCTTCGCCTACCCGCCGCAGCCGCCCAGAACCGAGCTAGCCGGCCCGCAGTATCAGCGCGTCACCCTGGCCGCCCGCTCCGCACAGTGCGGCCACCGCATAGCCGGAGCCGCGCCGCGACAGTTCCAGGGCGGCGTGCAGGGTGATCCGGGCACCCGACATGCCGATCGGATGGCCCATGGCGATCGCACCACCATTGCGGTTGACCTTCGCCGGGTCGACGCCGAGTTCACGGGTGGAGGCCAGCGATACCGCCGCAAAGGCCTCGTTGATCTCGACAATGTCCAGCTGGTCGACGGTGATGCCCTCCCGGGCGATGGCCTTCTTGATGGCGTTGGCCGGTTGGGACTGCAACGACGAGTCGGGCCCGGCGACGACCCCGTGGGCGCCGATCTCACACAGCCAACTAAGGCCCAGTTCCTGGGCCTTGACCTTGTTCATGACCACGACGGCGCAGCCGCCGTCGGAGATCTGCGACGCCGAGCCGGCCGTGATGGTTCCGTCCTTGCGGAATGCGGGCTTGAGACCGCCGAGCGAATCGGCGGTGGTGTTGGCGCGAATGCCCTCGTCCTCGGCGAATTCGATCGGGTCGCCCTTGCGCTGCGGGATGGCCACCGACACCACCTCGTCGGCGAACACGCCGTCCTTCCAGGCGGCGGCGGCCTTCTGATGCGAGCCGGCGGCGAATTCGTCCTGCTCGAGCCTGGTGAACTTGTCGGCGTCGTTGCGCTGCTCGGTCAGCGCGCCCATCGGCTGGTCGGTGAACACGTCGTGCAGGCCGTCGTAGGCCATATGGTCGAGCACCGTGACGTCGCCGTACTTGTAGCCCTCCCGGCTGTTCATCAGCAGGTGCGGGGCCCGGGTCATCGACTCCTGCCCGCCGGCCACCACGACGTCGAACTCGCCGGCCCGAATGAGCTGGTCAGCCAGGGCGATCGAGTCGATCCCGGACAGGCACATCTTGTTGATCGTCAGGGCCGGCACGTCCCAGCCGATGCCTGCGGCCACTGCGGCCTGGCGGGCCGGCATCTGCCCGGCACCGGCGGTCAGGACCTGGCCCATGATCACGTATTCGACGAGGGAGGCCGGCACTCCGGCCTTCTCCAGGGCGCCCCTGATGGCAATGGCGCCCAGGTCGCTGCCCGAGAAATCCTTGAGCGACCCCATCAGTTTGCCGATGGGAGTCCGTGCTCCAGCAACGATCACCGACGTCGTCATCACAACCTCCACGCGCGTTTCGAGCCGCTTGAAGGCGGCTATCCCCGGATGAACCAGTATCGGATCCGATGTCGTTAGGTTACCTTTGCGTTATGACCGCTGAGCAAATCGATGCCCGTCCCGGCCTGGCCAGTGCACTGGTCACCGCTGTCGACCACGTCGGAATCGCGGTGCCGGACCTCGACGCGGCCATCCAGTGGTACCACGAGCACCTCGGGATGATCCTGGTCCACGAGGAGATCAACGAAGATCAGGGCATCCGCGAGGCCATGCTGGCGGTGCGCGGCGGTTCGGCGGACTGTGCCCAGATCCAGTTGATGGCTCCCCTCGACGACAGCTCGACCATCGCCAAGTTCATCGACAAGCGCGGCGCCGGAATCCAGCAGATGGCCTACCGGGTCAGCGACCTCGACGCACTCTCCGAGGAGCTGCGCAGCCAGGGCGTTCGGTTGATCTACGACGCACCGCGGCGCGGCACGGCGAACTCGCGAATCAACTTCATCCACCCCAAGGACGCCGGCGGCGTCCTGGTGGAACTCGTCGAGCACGCCGCCGGCCACTAAGCCCGTCAGGACCACCTGCGGGTCGGTCCGCGGTTGGCGCGGTTGGCCCAGCATGGCGTATGCCAATGCCGGCGGTCGTCCGCTCCCGTTGCCCCGTCTTCCGCCCGCCAGACCACCACATAGGCCGTGCCGGAACGGATCTCGTGATCACAGCCGGGACAGCGATACGTCTTCACCGCCCGCACACCCGGCACCGGACGCACCTCGTAGTCGTGGCCGTCGGCGCCGACCTCGATACGCCGCGAAACCGGTAGCGGCGGTGGAACATCCCGCGCCCGGCGCCCGGCGCTCCGCCGACGGCCCATCAGAACAGCCGGAACTCGTTGCTGTCCATACCCCGCATCATGTCGTAATCCAGTGTTACACAGCGGATTCCGCGGTCGGTCGCGAGCGTTCGGGCCTGCGGCTTGATCTGCTGGGCGGCGAACACACCGGACACCGGCGCCAACAGGCTGTCCCGATTCAGCAACTCCAGATACCTCGTCAGCTGTTCGACACCGTCGATCTCGCCACGGCGCTTGATCTCCACCGCCACCGAGCGGCCCTGTTCGTCGCGGCACAGGATGTCCACCGGACCGATCGCCGTCATGAACTCCCGCCGCACCAGGGTGTAGCCGTCGCCGAGCAATTCGATGTGCTCGGCCAGCAACTCCTGCAGGTGTGCCTCCACGCCGTCCTTGACCAGCCCGGGGTCGACGCCCAGTTCGTGGCTGGTGTCGTGCTCGACGTCCTCGATCGTGATGCGCAGTTGCTCACCGGATTTGTTCTCCACCACCCACACCGGCGTGGGGCCGTCCGTCACCTCGGTGAGCCAGCACGGCGGGCTCATCCAGTTCAGCGGCTTGTAGGCCCGGTCGTCGGCGTGCACACTCACCGACCCGTCGGCCTTGATGAGCAGCAGCCGACGAGCCGAGGGCAGATGGGCGGTGAGCCGGCCGAGGTAGTCGACGGTGCACTGGGCGATCACGAGGCGCACGGGACAAGCTTAGGGCGTCGGCGCTTCGAGGAATTAGGCTGACGCCACCATGAGTTCCCCCCCGAGCCTGGCACAGCGGTTGGGCCGCTTCCTGGAGCGGGTCACCAGGCAGAGTGGGCGGCTGGCCGGCACACCCGCATACGGGTCGTTGCTGCTCGGCCGGGTCAGCGAGAGCGGACCGCGCCGCCGGGTTCGGATTCAGACCCTGGTCACCGTGTTCATGCTCACGGTGAACGTCGTCGGGGTGGCGGTGGCGATCCTGTTGATCACGGTCGCGTTCCCGGTGCCCAGCGTGTTCCACGACGTGCCCGGCTGGCTCACCTTCGTGGTGGCGCCTGCCTACGGGGCCGCGGCGCTGGCGTTCGGCAGCTGGTGGATCACCCGTCGGACGGTCAACGACCTGCGCTGGGCCATCGACGGGAGGCCACCGACGCGCGCCGACCAGCGCAACGCTTTCTCAACCCCGTGGCGCGTCGCGATGGCCCAGTTGCTGCTATGGGCGGTGGGCACCACGCTGTTCACCGTCCTGTACGGCATGTACGACACCGATTTCATCCCCCGCCTGGCGCTGGGTGTGGGCTTCTGCGGGGTGCTGGTGGCGACCAGCGCCTACCTGTTCACCGAGTTCGCCATGCGACCGGTCGCCGCCGAGGCGCTCGCCGCCGGGCCGCCGCCGCATCGCCTGGCCCCGGGCATCATGGGGCGAACGATGGTGGTGTGGATGCTCGGCTCGGGCGTCCCCGTCATCGGCATCGGCCTGACGGCGGTGTTCTCGCTGCTGCTGCGCAATCTGACCAAGACCCAGCTGGAGGTGGCGATCATCATCACGTCGATCGCCACCCTGATCTTCGGGTTCTTCCTGATGTGGATCCTGGCGTGGCTGACGGCCACTCCGGTGCGGGTGGTGCGGGCCGCGCTCAGGCGCGTCGAGGACGGCGACCTCAGCTCCGATCTCGTGGTCTTCGACGGCACCGAACTGGGCGAGTTGCAGCGCGGATTCAACTCGATGGTGGCCGGCCTGCGCGAGCGGGAGCGGGTGCGCGACCTGTTCGGCCGGCACGTCGGGCGGGAGGTCGCGGCGGCGGCCGAGTTGCAGCGGCCGACGCTCGGCGGCGAAGAGCGCCATGTCGCAGTGATGTTCGTCGACGTCGTGGGGTCGACGCAGTTGGTCAGCACGCTGCCGCCCAAGGAAGTCGTGGAGTTGCTCAACCGCTTCTTCGCCGTGATCGTCGAGGAGGTCGACCGCCACCGCGGCATGGTCAACAAGTTCGAGGGCGATGCCACGCTGGCGATCTTCGGTGCGCCGGTAACCCTGGACAACCCGGATGACGACGCGCTGGCCGCGGCGCGCACCATCGCCGGGCGGCTGATCCGCGAGGTGCCCGAGTGTCCGGCCGGGATCGGCGTCGCCGCGGGGCAGGTGGTGGCCGGAAACGTCGGCGCCAACGAGAGATTCGAGTACACCGTGATCGGCGAACCGGTGAACGAGGCGGCGCGGCTGAGCGAGCTGGCCAAGGTGCGAACGGGGCACCGGGTGCTGGCGTGTGCGGACACCGTCGCCGCGGCGTCGGCGGACGAGCAACGATGCTGGGAGATGGGGGAATCGGTGACGCTGCGTGGTTACGACCAACCCACCCGGCTGGCCACCCTGACGCGGCTGTCCTGATGCGGGTCGGGACGACGGTGGCGTGCCACAACCGGGATGTGCCCGCCACCGCCCGGTGGGCCGAGGAGACCGGATTGCCGGCGGCCGAGGTCATGCCGGCCCCGCGCGACTAGCCGATCGGGTTGGCGCGCAACACCCGTTGCGCGCTGACCACCGCATCGTCGACGGTGCCGAACACGACGTCGTCATAGCCCCGATCGGGCCGGATCACGATTCGGTCCGGGTCGACGACGAAGCCCCGCTTGCCGCCCGCGCCGAGGTCCGCGCTCATACCGGCCAGCAGCGCGCGGGCGGCATCGTTGATGGTGTCGATGCGGGTCACGTCGACGATGGCCACGTCGAATTCGTCGGCCTCCCGGTCCACGATCCGGGCCACCCGCTCGGCACCGGCGAACATCAGGTCGCCGTGCAGTTCGTAGACGCGCACCCGCTCCACCGGTTCGTGGATGGCCCGGATGGTGGAGCGCGATTCCCGGCCGACGGTCAGGAAGTGCAGGCCGAGCCGCTCGGAGAGACTGCGGCACACCAGGACCCCGCGCACGCTGTTGCCGCGCCCGTCCAGCAGCGGCGAATACACCCCGATGCCCAGCTGGCCAGGCAGCACCGCCACGATGCCGCCGCCCACCCCGCTCTTGGCCGGCATACCGACCGCGCTGACCCAGTCACCGGCGGCGTTGTACATCCCGCAGGTCACCATCACACTCAGCGTGCGTTGCACCACCCGGGTGCTGGTCACCCGCCTTCCGGTCTGCGGGTTGACGCCGCCGCGGGCCAGGGTCGCGCCCATCCGGGCGAGGTCGGCGCTGGTCACCCGCAGCGAGCACTGCCGGAAGTAGACGTCGAGAACCTCGTCGGGATCGTCGGCCAGCACACCGAAGCTGTCCAGCATGTAGGCGATGGCGCGGTTTCGGCTGCCGGTGGCCTTCTCCGAGCGGTAGACGTCCTCGTCGAACTCAAGTGGACGGCCTGCGCAGGCCGAGTAGAAGTCCCGGATCTTGGCGAACCGCTCGTCGGGTCCCGCGGCGGGTATCAGGGCGACCGAGGCGATCGCCCCGGCGTTGATCATCGGGTTCTTCGGCGTCTTGGTCTTGTCGTCCACGCTGATCTCGTTGAACGCCTCCCCGGAGGGCTCCACGCCGATCTTGGCGTCCACGGCGTCCTCGCCGACCTGGTCGAGCGCCAGGGCATAGGTGAACGGCTTCGATATCGACTGGATGGTGAATTCGGTTCGGGCGTCGCCTGATTCGTAGAGAAAGCCGTCCGAGGAGGATAGCGTCAGACCGAAGCCGGACGGATCGACCTGGGTGAGCTCGGGGATGTAGTCGGCCAGCGCACCGTCGGACACCCCGGCGTACTCGGCCACGAGGTCGTCGAGATAGCGCTGTACCAGTTCGGCCACCGGGGAATCTTATCCAGCACCCGGCGGACCACGATGTCGGTTTTCCGCTAGTGCTGTCGGTGCCGCCGTGCAAGGGTCGAGGTATGTACGACGATTTCGACCGCTGCTACCGAGCCGTCCAGTCGCGGGACTGCCGGTTCGACGGCTGGTTCGTCACCGCCGTGCTGACCACCGGCATCTACTGCCGGCCCAGCTGCCCCGTGCGCCTGCCACTGGCGCGCAACGTGCGGTTCTACCCCACCGCGGCGGCGGCGCAGCGGGCCGGCTTCCGGGCCTGCAAGCGCTGCCGGCCCGACGCCTCACCCGGCTCGCCGGAGTGGAACATCCGCTCCGACGCCGTCGCCAGGGCGATGCGGCTGATCGCCGACGGCGTCGTGGATCGCGACGGGGTCACCGGCCTGGCGTCCAGGGTCGGCTACACCACCCGGCAGCTGGAACGGATGCTGCAGGCCGAGGTGGGGGCCGGTCCCCTCGCGCTGGCCCGCGCGCAGCGGGTGCAGACCGCACGCGTGTTGATCGAGACCACCGATCTGCCGTTCAGTGACATCGCCTTCGCCGCCGGGTTCGCCAGTATCCGGCAGTTCAACGACACCGTTCGCTCCGCCTGTGACAGCACGCCGACGACGTTGCGGCAGAAGGCTTCTCAGCGCCAGTGGCACGACCCGTCCCCCGGCGCCCAGATGCTGGCGCTGCGACTACCGGTGCGCACACCGTTTGCCTACGAGGGGGTGTTCGGCCACCTGGCCGCCAGTGCCGTGCCGGGGTGCGAGGAAGTCCGCGATGGCGCCTACCGGCGTAGCCTGCGGCTTCCGTCGGGGTACGGCATCGTCAGCCTGACCCCGCGGCCCGACCACGTCAGCGCGACGCTGGTGCTGGAGCACGTCCGGGACCTGGCCACGGCCATTGCCCGGTGCCGGCGGCTGCTGGACCTCGATGCCGACCCCGAGGCAGTCATCGACGCGTTGAGCTCGGATGCCGACCTGCGTGCGGTGGTCACCAAGGCCCCCGGCCAGCGCATCCCGCGCACCGTCGACGAGCACGAGCTCGCCGTGCGCGCCGTGCTGGGCCAGCAGGTGTCGACCGGCGCGGCCCGCACCCACACCGCCCGGCTGGTCCGCGCCTACGGCAGCGCGGTGAACGACTCGGCGGGCGGACTGACCCACGCCTTTCCGACCGTCACCCAGCTCGCCGCGATCGATCCGGCGCATCTGGCTGTTCCCGAGGCCCGCAGGCGCTCGCTGGCGGCGCTGATCGGCGCACTGTCCGACGGTGATCTGATTCTGGATGCGGGCTGCGACTGGGAGCAGGCCCGCGCGCGTCTGCTCGAGGTTCCCGGGATCGGACCGTGGACCGCGGAGATCATCGCGATGCGCGGTCTCGGGGATCCCGATGCGTTCCCCGCCAGCGACCTGGGTGTCCGGCTGGCCGCCGAGCAGCTGGGACTGCCGGCCGACCCACGGGCGCTCATCGATCGCAGCGCTCGCTGGCGGCCGTGGCGGTCGTACGCGGTCCAGCACCTCTGGACCACCCTGGACCATTCCGTGAATCACTGGCCACCGAAGGAGAAGACGCCATGACGACCATGCGATACCGGACGATCGACAGCCCCGTGGGCCTGCTGACGCTGGCCGGCGTCGGATCGACCCTGATGCATCTGCGGATGGTGGATCAAACGCACGAGCCCGACCGGTCGGGTTGGGAACCGGCCGACGACGACACGTTCCCCGAGGCCGTCGAGCAGCTGTCTGCCTACTTCGCCGGCGAGCTCACCGAGTTCGACCTGGATCTCGAACTGGCCGGGACCGAGTTCCAGCGCCGGGTGTGGGCCGCATTGCGCACCATCCCGTACGGGGAGACCCGCTCGTACGGGCAGATCGCCGAACAGATCGGCTCTTCGGGAGCCTCGCGTGCGGTCGGGTTGGCGAACGGGCGAAATCCGATCGGCATCATCGTGCCCTGCCATCGGGTGATCGGCTCGACGGGCGGAATGACCGGATACGGCGGCGGAATTGATCGCAAGCGCGCATTGCTGGCGCTCGAGAAAAGCAGAAAGCCGGCCAACTTGACGCTTTTCGACTGAATACAAAAATGCCTGGGCCCCCAATCGAAATTGGGGGCCCAGGACTTAAATTGTGTTCGGCGGTGTCCTACTTTTCCACCCGGGTTGGGTAGTATCATCGGCGCTGGCTGGCTTAGCTTCCGGGTTCGGGATGGGTCCGGGCGTTTCCCTGCCGCTATGGCCGCCGTAACTTTATTCA
>WBZS01000200.1_pt2 | contig 92704 bp, 65 predicted proteins | sample 5204201 | NCBI WGS metagenome assembly WBZS01 (sample SAMN12344357, study PRJNA552823) | activated sludge metagenome | biome: Activated sludge suspended growth; feature: Nitrification reactor; material: Wastewater; isolation source: activated sludge from nitrification reactor of wastewater...
CTGGAGCCAATTGTTTTCTTGGAAGGTTCTACGGCGTGGCTGGCAAGCTGGAGTTCAGGAAGGCCACGGGATCGGCAAATTGGCCGGCGACAGTTTCCAATTGCCGGGAGTCTATTTCATGTGCGATGGACGGGTTATTCTCAGCTTTCCTACGCAGCACGCTGCCGAACGAATCGACTACCTTGGGCTTATCGACAAGGCCCTCGCGCGTCTCGATCCGCCAATCGAAAACGAAATTGCAGTTGCCAACTAGCGGTTGACTTGGGTGTTCGCTGTGGATAGCCTTGATTACCATAGGCTATCTCCTTCATCTTCCAGTCCAATCAAGGTGGTCGAGTGGAATTGTCAGCTACCTGCCCATCGTGTAACCGCCGGGTACGTATCCAAGAACACCTGCTTGGTCGTAAAGTTCGTTGCGCTAAATGCAACACAGTATTTAGACTGGCAGGGAGCACTTCGCAATCAGTTCAACCCGAGATCGTTCAAGATACGAATCCACCTGACCAAAATGTCAATGTTGCCAACTCTGGTCCAACGATTCCAAGTGGTTTAGTCGAAAAAACGTCGCCGCCCACAAACAGTGGAGCGAAGTTACCGGTAGCTAAGTCTCCGCCCCCAGCAGTTAGACCCACGACAAAGAAACCCGCAGAAAACAAACCAGCAGAAAACAAACCAACCGCACAAAAGTCCCATAGCCAAATGGCTGGTCACGTAGAAAAAACTCTCCCAAAGGAGCCGTTCGAGCCCAGAGTTTTCGAGCCGGAAATTATTGAGCCGGAAATTATTGAGCCCGTGGTGCTTGAGCCGGTATCGACTGCCTGCCAATTGATCGAGCCGGAATTGATCGAACCGGAATTGATCATGCCAGATCTCGCGTTGCCAATAGCGAACGGACCGGTAGAAATTCTAGAGATTGCTTCGCCCCATCGAGTTGAGGATGGGTTATTCGAATTTTCTGGTCAGCCAAGTCATTCCAAAGTAAATCCCGCGATAGCGTCGCAATCCACGGCAACCACCACGGCAAACTACAAAGCTTCGTCGAGTGACCCTTTGTCCATTCTGGATTCGCATTCTTCTCCTTACGAACAATACGCGGCCCAAATGCTTTCGCGACAAGGCTACCAAACCAGCGGCGCAGGGCATGCGGCAAATTCTGCAGGAGAATTTGTGCTCGCCCCAACCCCGGAATCAGGCTTGGAAGTTGGAGTTCGATGGAGTTTGTACCTAATGGCGTTTGGACTTTCTGCCTCGGTCCTGGCTACCATTTCGTCAAGTTTTCAAGTGCTTAACGTTTTCAAGAGCTTTGCGCCTCTCGTTGGCGTCTCAATCGGTTTGCTTGGTTCGGTTATGTTGTCGATTTCAATGTTGAGAGAGGCCGGAAAAGGGATTTTACTCGGCGGGCTTTCCGTTTGCTTTTTCATGTTACTTGGAATTGGATTGCCCTGGTTGAAATCACCCAACATTTGGCGTGAATTGGCGAGCAGCACCGCTAACACCGCAACGCAGATCGACCGTGCATCTGAAGGTTCGTTGAAAAAGAACGGTGAAAAGGAAGAGAAGATAGAGTTCACAGATTCGGCCAGCGACCAGGCGGGTTCGAAGCAATTGAGCGAAAGGTCAAATAGCAAAACAAGACCGAATGAAAAAACAAACATCGTCGCAAAAGAAAGCGAACCGGAGTTCAAGTGGGAAAGACAAATTCTGGACGATTTCCCATGTCATACTGAGTTCCCAGGGCCAATCGAGACTCGATGGGGCGAGCTGCAAATAGGCGACAAATCTCTGCCTTTCAAAGAGCAGTTTTGCCAAATGGATTCGGGGATACGGTTGGCCATTGGCGGAGCTCGCTTTGACAACGAATCACTGCGAAGCATTGGCGAAGCCGATCGACGATTGGCTCTCCTCGAACAAATCCTGCTCGATCAATCCATTGCGCAGCCTTTTCGACACTCTGTTCTCGGCGAAAAGCACCCGTTCATCGAATTACATGGGCAAGGAGCTCAGCGCGATAAGGCAATTCGTGTCAAGATTCTCAGCAACGAATCTGTCATTGTGTGGGCACTTGTTAGCGGTAGACATGAAGATCTGAACACTAAAGTCTCGACCCATTTTCTTGATAGCCTCAGCAGCCCAATACTTAAGGTCGCTGCCAATGAGGCCCCGATTCTGTTAGCTGCCTTGGCACAACTCAAACAGAAAAAGCCCGAGAAAGACGTTGCCAACGAAAACCCGTTTGAATCTGATGTGGAAACAACGAGTAGAGATTCGACGCCGAAGCCCAGACTGTCAGAAAACAAAATCCCAGCTCCGTCGCCTACATTTGGTTCGAAAAATTCAATTCAATCGCGAGTTGACTACAATCGACAATACATGGAAATTAAATCTCAGATCAACCGACGCTGGTCGGAATCGATGAGCACTGCGCGGGATTCAATGAATTTGGTTTCCAAGGTAGTTGGCGAACAAAGCCAACAGCCTTGGCAGATTATTCACCCGAATCGAAAGCCAATGATCGGTTGCAATCACATCATGTCCGAGAATGGAGTTCTGGCTGCCTTTTGTCCTGTATTTGACGCGAATCAGCCTCAGACAATATTGGCCAAAGATGGTTATGCGATAGCCGGTCTGAATTTGACCTTGCTAAACGAAAGAATCGTTGGATTTCAATTGAAATTCATGAAAGTAAAAGGAAATCGCTTCGACGCGAAAGATGCTTATCTGAGCGAATGGATTGGACAGGCTCCTGAGGATGGAGACCAGGTACACGAGGTCGCGGGTGATGGCCAACCTGTGTTTGGCATTGCTTATTGGGAGCAGGGGTTTGACTTGGTCGCATTGGGCTTAGTCGTGGGGAAAGCAAAATGACGGTCGCCTCGGATGCAGTTTCCCAATTAATGGCCCAAACCAATATTCGCAGCGACTCGCTTAACAAACAAAATATTCGCAATCGTTTGGCAGCTTCTTGTCGTGGCACGATTCAACCCGTTGAACTCGATCTGGGTTATCGTCTCGGCCTGATGGCCGTGGCCGCAGTCTTCCTTCTGCTCGTTTCATTCTATTTTTTCGCCTTCACTGCTTTGACTTTGACAATGTTGTCGTACTTGATCGGTGCTTTTTGGAGCGTCGTTCAACTGCAACTTTTCGCGATGGTTTTCCTGATCCCTGTGATCATTGTCGGGGGCAGTGTTTGGCTGGCCATGATCAAGCCATTGTTAAGCGAACCGCGGGAGCCCTTCCAGGCATTTGACCTGAATCCTCAACAAGAACCAATTTTCTTTGAGTACGTGCAATTGATCTGTAAAGCCGTTCACGCGCCTGAGCCCTATCGAATTTCTGTGGACCTTAGCCCCAATGCCTCGGCGAGTCTGATCAGTGGATGGTGGGATTCTCGACTTCGATTGACTGTTGGCTTGCCGTTGATCCTGGGCTTAAACTCACGTCAATTGGCGGGCGTCATTGCACACGAGTTCGCGCATTTTCGCCAACGCTCCGGAATGCGTTGGACATATGTTATTCGCAACTTGAATCAGTGGTTCGCGCGGATAGTTTTCGAGCGTGATGCATGGGACGAATTTCTGCAAGCGAAAGCCGATGCCGGCGGTTTGTTGAGCTTGCCTGTGAAAGTGGCCCAAATGGTCGTTGCAGTGGTTCGATTTGGCTTTATGGGGTTGTTCTTTGTCAGCCATTTCCTCACTTCAAACATGTTGCGGCAAATGGAGTTCGACGCAGACCGGTGCGAAGCCCGGCTCGCCGGTAGCCAGAACTTTGCTCAGACTTCGCGACGTCTAAGACTGCTTGCCGTTTGCGAGGAAGCTGCCGGCGTCGACATGAATCGGTTTAATTCCGAGAACAAGTTAGTGGACAACCTTCCGGAGCTGATTGTCGCAAATATAGACCGAATTCCGAAGGAAAAATTTCAGGAACTCGAGCGAGCTATGTTGAAAGTCAATACGGAGTGGCATGATTCTCATCCCGCTGATCGAGAGCGAATTGACAACATCGCACGCGAGCAGGCGCCTGGTATTTTCAATCTGGAAATACCGTCGGCAAGGCTGCTGGGCGACCCAAATGGTCTCTGTCGGGCGCTTACGCTGGATCACTATCGTCGTGAATTTGGCGCTGATTTTGATGCAAATCGGGTGCACGCCACGAACCGTTTGGTCCAGCAGAGAAAAAACGAAACGGGAGAGCTGGAGGCCGCTAAACGATTTTTCTTCGATAATATTCACGGAATGAGCACTTTAGAGTTTCCGCGCTATCAACTTGGATCGGCAATTGATCCAAATCAATTCAAGATCAGGTGTCAACAGTACCGCGAACAATTGCAACGGCAATCGGCTGCCTACACAATGGGAGCCCAGCAGGAGAGCCAAATCCAAGATCAAATCCAAGAATTGGAAGTCGCCAAGCGATGGTTGGAAGCCAATGCCCCGATCCCCAGTGGCGTTTGTTCAATGACGGTCAACAACCTTCAACATGCTTCGGCACAACAGCAACAATTAGAGTTGAAGCTAAAGGCAACACGAGAACACCTGCAGCCGTTCCGCAAGTTCCAAGGTCAACGTTTACTGGAGGACTTGGAAATGTTACGGCTTCCATCAGTCGCCAAGGCAGTAAAAATCGAACCTGCTGAAGTCAGTCAAATCAACGACATCTTGAACATTTGGGAGATCTTCCATAAACACCGGGAGTTCTTGCGACGCTACTATTGGGATTGGGAAGCACTTAAAAGTATCGTTGCCGCAGCGGCCAATGACGTCCCCGTTTCCGAAGGACTGATCCGAACAGCGATGGAGCGAATGCAGCGTCAGTTCGCCGTCTATCCCAATCTGACCTATTCTTTGAGTTACCCGTTTCAGCATGCAAGTGGTGTCATTTCGCTTTCGCAGTATTTGGTGCCCCAAGTCCCCGCCGCCGGGGATTTAGAGGCAATCATGACGGCCGGATCGACGCTATTTGACAACTTGGGCTACCTGTTGTCGCGATGCCTTTGTCGACTCGCTTGGCTTGCTGAGAGTGTCGAAGAGCTTCATGTCGCGAACAAGAATTGAGCGATGATGACGGCTGATCCGTCAACGGCTAATGGCTGAAGATACGCCTGAAAAGGGCGACCAGCGGGACTTGCTGTAAAGTCACGCCTCGGAAAAAAACGACCAAGTCGGCGAAGTTCCAGAGGATTGGTGCGTTCTTCCACTCGCTAAGAAAAATGCAATGAAATAAACTGAACAACAATTGGCGCGTCGTGGGAAATGGAAATACCGCGTCGGGTGAAACCGAAACGCTTGGCCGAGTAAAACGGAAATGCCACGCGACAAGTCCATTGGCGTGGCGATTTGCCTCGACGCGCTGCCAACAAGCAACACTGAGAATCCTGAAATGACATCACCCGCGCAGCATCCTCGCGATCCTTTGCATGGCATCACGCTGGAAAAAATGCTCAATCAACTCGTCGAGCGGTTTGGGTGGGATGAAATGGGTAGCCGAATCCCGATTCGTTGTTTTCAATTCGATCCATCGGTGAAATCGAGTCTAACCTTCCTTCGGAAAACGCCTTGGGCCCGCCAAAGAGTTGAAGCTTGGTACGTCGCAGCGTTTAATGAGCGCTAAGGTTTTCGATAAAAGAACGGCGCGGTTACGGTAAAAGAACGAAGCAATCAGTCGTCTTTGTCTTTTTCCTTTGTCTTGTCAGCACTATCCGCAACGGGCGGTTTCACTGGGTCAGACGATTTTGTAGATTCGTCCGGGCGCTTGTCATCAGCGGGTTGAGCCGATTCCTGGGCAGCACTATCGGTTTTGTTTTCTGCGGCTGCGTCGTCCTCGTTAATATACAATTCTGCGACTTCTTCCGAAGTTGGCAGGTCATCCTCTTCTTGTTCCTTGCGTTCATCGATTACCCACTGCAAGGCATGCTCGCGTGGCCATTTCAGGCCGGTGATCTTAAGCATTTTGCTGTAGTCCTTCATGACGAACATGATGTCGTCGGCCAATTTGCCAAATTTCAACTGTGGGTGTAGTTTCATGACTTCGCTCCAAATTTTGAAGCTCTCGTCGAAGTACGTTATGGCTCCTTTGGTAACGATCGTCTTCGCCTTGGTCTTGGGATCCAACGCATATTCGTCGTCGAAGATCGATTGTCGTTGGCGCTCCATTGCATCGTGCAACTTTTGGTGAGCGAGAATCGAGTTCTCTTCAGCCTCAGTCCTCGTCATGATTCGCCAGTAGCGATAATTGGAATTTCCCTGGTTGCGGTCGATTGCGGTAATCACGGTCAAGATTTCAATAATTTGGTCTCGAATGAGACGCGCCGTTTCTTTCTTGTCCGGCGGAGCCTGGTCGGCGATCCGTGTGTCAATTTGCGAGTTTTCGGTCGCCATGCGTTTCTCGACATCTCGAATCATCAACTGCTGTTCTTCCGTGCGTTGATCCGAAGGCAAGTCAAGCGCGGCCTGATGTTCGGCGGGCAAATCCAAAGCCTTCTTGAAAATATTTAATAATTCGGCGCGAACGGACGGGACGATTTCGTCGAGTTGGACGCGGAGTCGTTCCAGTTTTTCTTCGGCTTGCGCCACGCCTTCCAAAGTTATTTTCTCCGGCGCACCGACTTCCAAGCGCGTCTTCCCAAAATCCATCCACTCTTGATGTGCTTGGCCCCAAACAACTCGAATGGTTTCGTCAGATCGAAAATCATTCTGCAAACCGAACCCTAGGTTGCGCAATTGGGCTGGACGACGCATGTAGAACAACCAATCCGACGAATACTTGGTGTTTCCGGCCTCGACCATTTTTTGGGCTTGGTCATACCATTGATAGGCCATTTTCCAATTATCGAAACCCCGGTCCTTGATTGAATAGGATTGCGGTTCGATAAACACCGACATTTCGTCGGCGAAGTCGTTGTCCTTACGAAACATACGGCGGAACTGCTGTTTCTCATCACTGTTTCCGATTTTCATGCCCGTGATGAAGCCCAAACGGTCCTTGATCCGGTGGTCGCGGATGTTGTAAGCGATTCCCTCGGTCAAGAACTTGATGCCTTTCTTAATCCAGTGGAATCGGTGCTCGTAGTCGTCAAATTCTGCCGAAACGTTGTAGGCCAGATTGTGCGACTGGAAATCCCAAACCTTGACGAAATTCGGTTGCACCTTGATCAGCATGTTCAAGGTGGCCTCCAGATTGTCCCAACGTTCCCGTTTTTTGTGCTCGTTCGCTTGTTCCCACAAGATGTTGACGGCCACTCCTCGCAAGCCTAACGAAGCCAGTTTCATTGTCTCGCTGGCAGGATCAATTTGCGAAAGCTGATCTTGAGCCAGTCGAAATTCTGTTCGCAATTTGGCAAGTTCTCCGCCGGAGTCACCTCCCGATTGCTTGGTGCTCAATGAAGCCGGGCGGGAAACCAATGAGATCGGAGCGAGAAGCAATCCGATCAACACGATATAAATGACTTTTCGGGAAAACGAAGTTTGATTCATAGGTTATTTGGCGATCTCTCGAGTCTTCAAACAAAAGTAACCGAACACCGTGAGGCCGATGCAAAAGGACAAGGCAATGGCGATGGCCGCCGATAATCGATGAATGTCTACAGAATAGCCATACAACAGAAAATCGGAAAAATTCAAATTCGTAAAATTCGGTGCCACGTTGGTGAGCGAGCCCAACATGCTGACAAGGAAATAATCGGATTGTTCCAGCATTGAGGTGGCCAAGCCCGGCTCCAATTCTACCTCCATGTTCTTTTGGGTAACGATGCGATAAAGCGATTCGATCGGACCACCACCGGAAACGTCCGGGTTTACCATGTTCCGGATAAAGCCGGCATTAAAACCGATAATCAACAGGACTACCGCTCCGACAACCGTCACCGGGGCGCTCAGGAACGTGCTGAAGGCAACCCCGATCGAAACGATGATCAGCATTTGAGCCCAAATGCCCACGAATCCTTTTGTGAAATTTGCCCAATAAAGACTGTCGCTGGCACGGAAGTAGATGTTTTCCCGAGCCGCACCCAAGTATTGGTTTTGGTCTTCACAGCGCAAGATCACTCGGACTTTTCCATTTTTCGCAAAAGTTTGAAAAAAGTCCAACTCGCCTTTTTCCATCAAGCTGCCGTCGGGTTTCAGTTTTTCGCCTAATATCTTGGTTTTGAAAGGCAGCATTTGGACGTTGTACTCATCGGTTTCGAACGCCAAACGATCCGAACGATAACGCGGTTCGATTTCAGGGTTGTCCGGCACGCTTTCGAATTGCAAGCTTCCGGTAACCCGCTTCTCGATATCGCCTTTCGTCGTGCGAAAGACTCCCAGGTCGAGTTCCAACACGAGAAGGTCAGGGTTTGAAAAGAACTCCGGACGAATGTTTTCGTACACGAACTCGGCCTTCGCGAGACTGTTTCGATTGAAGGACGTTCCACCATCGATATAGCCACGATGGTTCCACTCCTTGCCAATGTCCGTTCCCTTGTCTTTTAACTCGCCGCTCGAGTCAAAGAACGAAAGAGTCGAGGCATAAATTGGTACTCGAGCGCGGAAATATCCGTCGGAGTTACCGACCGTAAAGGTCGCGTTCGCACCTTCGCCGTTGACCATTATGGTGTGGGAATGCCCACCGATTGGTTCGACAATCAAGCGTTCGTAACGCAAACGTCCGTCGGGCAATTCGGTTTTGGAAACGACGTTGCGATCGTCCAGCGGTGGCGAATTTTTGTCGCGAATGTCTTCAATCAATTCGATCATATGGCGGTGCCCAGAGTCAATCGTTGTCTCGCCGGTTTTGATCGCCGATTTAGAGACACGCTGCCCGTAGCGATTGAGTCGCTGGACCGGGTCAATATCCGTCAACGATGCCATGGTTTGGGTTTCGCCAACGATTCGATGCGAGTGCGATAATCCACGCCAAACGAATAGGAAACTAAGGAAGCCCATTACCGAAATCAGCAAGGTCCCGACGGCTGCGAAGCCAACAATCCGACCGAATACAATCTCCGTCGCCCGAACTGGTTTTGTCACCACGGTGTAAATCGTTTTGTTCTTGATATCGTCTGGCAAGCTAAAGGCAGTCATCAACAGGCCAGTCATCAACACCAACAATTGCGTTCCCCAAAGAACGAAGTTCAAGTAGATCTGTTCGGGGTGATCGCTGGCTGTGTTCATGAACCAGCCACCAAGCAACAACGCCAATCCAAAAACTGCAAAGGTCACGATGACAACTCGCCGACGGATGGCCTCAATCGCAGCCAATTTTGCAATCGCGTAGATTCGCCTCGGGGAGGTCCCAATTGCGTCCGGAAACGCGCCACCGATTGTCTGCGCGACAATGTAAAAGCCTTCAGCGGGTCCATGGCGAAACGCAGCGACCAAGTATCCGAAAAAGACGCCGAGCACCACCAATGCAGCAGTTAGCAACAAAAACGTTGTTATCGCTGCAGGAAACCACTCGCTGAAATTTAGAAAGTCTTCGACAACCATCGCGTGCCATTCGTGAAAAAGTTAAATGGTGATCAAGGTCCAAGTGAGAGAGATCAACCCGACGACCGTGCCCCGGACGAACGATGCCCCGGTCGTTCTTGGCTTTCGCGAACGATGTTCAGGAACAATTCCTCCAACGTCGTCTTGGGGTTCTCTAGCGACTTGACCGATCCGCCATGTTTCTCGATCAGTGCGCGAATCTCCGCGTGGGCCGATTGCGGGACGCCCGTGAAACGCACTTGGGTTTCATCAGTCACCTTCAGCAAAGAATCAACTCGACCGAGTTCCTTGAGTTCCCCTTGATACAAAATTGCGATTCGGTCGCAGACGTCCTGAACGTCGGCGAGCAAGTGGCTGCACATGACCACTGTTTTCCCCTGTTCCTTGAGGTCCATGATCATATCCTTCATCTCACGAGTTCCCAGAGGATCCAAACCCGAGGTCGGTTCATCCAGCAACACCAGTTCCGGGTCGTTGATCAGAGCCTGAGCCAGTCCAATGCGGCGGACCATTCCTTTGGAATATTCTCGAAGCTGTCGGCGTTTCGCCCAAGTCAATCCGACCTTCTCAATCAGTTCCTTTGCACGTTCCTTACGAACCTTGGTCGGCATGTCGAACAGGCGCCCATAAAAGTCGAGCGTTTCCTCGGCGGTCAAGAATCGATACAGGTACGATTCCTCTGGCAGATAGCCAATTCGCTCGTTCTTGGTAACCTCCGACGCATCTTTTCCGAACACGAGCGCCCGTCCGCTCGTGGGGAACAACAACCCCAAGAGCAATTTGATCGTCGTCGATTTCCCGGAACCGTTCGGGCCAAGGAGACCGAAAATCTCGCCCTTGCGAACCTCCAAGTCCAGAGACTTCAACGCGCGTACCTTTTGGCGGCCCCAAAAGTCTCGGTAGACCTTAGACAGGTTTTGTGCTTCAACTACGATATTGGGATCGTAATCCGGATTGGATTGAACCAGTTTCCGCGGCGCATCCTTGGCCGGTTTAGCATCCGAAGTCGACATTTAGTTTGTCTCCAAAATTGGGAGAAGTGTTTTCAGGTTCATCAAGTAAAATTAATTTCGACGAGTCACAGGCAAGAACGGAGTCGGGGCTTGCCCCAAAATCCTACGGCATAAATCGGGTCGGGGTTCAAAAAGGTATCCCTCCCTGAACCTGGCTTGGCCAGTTTCGGCAACTCGATTCGCAGCGTAACATCTTAAAAACAATGCGCGAAACCCACAAGTTGCCGCACGTATCGCAACACCAACTGCCGCAGGGCAAAGGTCGTCGGACCAGTCGTCTCGCGGCATTTTCCCCTGCCCGTTGACGAGTGGAGGCAGAACCGCAAAATTTCAAGCTCATTCCATCTCCTTTCAAATGGCGACAATCTTGGCCTCGAAAACGCTTGAATCGGACAGTCTTCCAGCTTTGCTTCGGCGACTCTTCGCTCGAATCAACTACGAACGCAAAGAGCAAGTTTCGATTGCAGGGATGAAAACAGACGCCATCACGAAATTGATGGAACGATTGGGAAGTCCGCAACTTGCCTATCCTGTGATCCATGTGGCGGGGACGAAGGGCAAAGGCTCCGTGACCCGGTTAGCCGCAGCAATTCTCAACGAGTCCGGATTTCGCACCGGCACTTACACTTCGCCGCATCTCCTGTCATTCAACGAGCGAATTTCGATCAACGGTCATGCCATATCCGATGCGAATTTGGCCCAGGCGTTGCGACAAGTCTTTGCGGTCGTCGATCAATGTGCCGACGAGCTGTGGTCCAAACGACTGACGTTTTTTGATCTGGCGACGGCGACAGGTTTTTTGGCGTTTGCACTCGAGAAAATTGATGTAGCGGTGGTCGAAGTTGGACTCGGAGGTCGCTTGGATTCAACGAACGTCTGCCAACCCGATGTTTGCGTGATCACTAATATTAGCTTCGACCATACCCGGCAACTTGGAAATACCTTGGCCCAAATCGCTGGCGAAAAGGCGGGTATTATCAAGCTCGGTATTCCAGTCGTTTGCGGCGTCGAGGAGGACGAACCGCGGCGAGTCATTGAAGCGGTCGCCCTTGATCGACAATCCCAGATCCTGCAAAGTGGTCAGGCGTTTGAACTTTCCGCTGTGCAATTCACTCCGACTGGTTCGGTGTTTGATTTGCGGATGAAAATCGACCCCAAGCAACCCAAGTTCTTTAAATCCATTGAGTTGAACTTGATCGGTGAACATCAAGTGCAAAATGCAGCTCTAGCCATTGCCGCCTGCGCACTGTTGTGCGGTCGGAATACTACCTTTGTCTTTGACGAAGAAGCTGTTTATCGGGCAACGAAATCCTTTTTTCATGTCGGTCGAATCGAAATTGTGTCCCGCAAGCCGCTGGTGATCCTGGACGTCGCCCACAATGTTGCATCGACCCGAGCGTTAATCGCTGCCCTGCAGAAACAAATGCCAGAATGGCAAACCGCGCGTCAAAAAACGATGATTTTGTCGGTCAGCCGCGATAAGGATCAACGGGCAATCTTGGCGGAGCTGTTGCCTCATGTCGACCGCATAATTTTTACCCGGTTTCACGACAACCCTCGCGCGACGGCGTCCGCTGATCTGCTGGAAATGGCTCAAGAAGTTCAGGCGACGCTTTCGACCACCGTGAAGTTTGAAGTTTGTGACAATCCGGTGAAGGCTTGGGAAACGGTCCATCGATCCCTTCAATCGAACGATGCCTGCTGCGTTGGTGGATCATTGTTTTTAGTCGCCGAACTAAAACAACTGATCGAACAGGACTTGTGCGAAGGAATCAACGCATGCAAGGCTTAACGGCCGAGATTTTGGCGATTGGCGACGAAATGATCGGCGGGTCGCGGCTCGATACGAACACACAGTTTCTCGCCCTGCAGCTTTCGGAAATCGGTGTCCAAGTTGTCTTTCATACTACCGTTGGTGACGACGAGCGGAGGCAGGTTGAGGCCTTTCAACTGGCGGCTGAGCGCGTTGACGTAGTCGTCGCGACCGGAGGCCTGGGGCCAACGGCCGACGATTTGACACGTGAAGTGTTGGCGAAAGTTATGAGCGTCGAGTTGCGCTCAGATACGGAAACCGTGGATCACATTCGCTCGCTGTTTCACCGACACGGCCGTGAAATGCCCGATTCGAACTTGGTTCAAGCCAAATTTCCAGTTGGAAGTCGAATCATTCCCAATTCCGAAGGCACTGCGCCGGGTATTGATGCCCAAGTCATCCGCAATGATCATCGCTGTCGTTTCTTTTGTTTGCCGGGGGTGCCGGCTGAGATGCACGAAATGTGGAACGGCTACGTTCGACCGGAAATTTGCAAAATAGCTGGTGGGCCGAAGGTGATTGAAACATACGTGATCAATTGCTTTGGATCCGGCGAGAGTCACATTGAATCACTTCTCGGTGATTTGATTGCCCGCGGTCGCGATCCGGCGGTGGGAATTACGGCCAGCCAAGCGGTGATTTCATTGCGGATTGTTGCGCGGGATGATTCCGTGGCCGATTGCGCTACCAAAATTAAGCCGACTGCTGATTTTATTCGAGAGCGACTGGGTGACCTCGTTTTTGGAGAAGGCGATGAGACGTTGGAAGACGTCGTGGTCCGTGAGCTTGATCGCCGACGCGAGACGTTAACTCTCTTGGATTACGGCCTTTGCGGCGATGTAGCCTCAGCCTTGGCCAAAGCCCAATTATCGGGGGATACCAAAAGTTTTGTTGGCGGCAGTTTCTTTGCGATTAATGGCTCTCATGCGACAGATTCGAGGTTGATCGATTCGGTTCTCGAGAATTCGGCAAAAGAGTTATTGCGGCAAACCAAGTCCACGTGGGCGTTGGTAATATCCTCGATCCAGACCGCCGAACCGGACAAAAAACAAAGTTTTCGAGCGATCTTGACCAACGGCAATCAAACGATAACCCGCGAATTTTCTCATTCCGGCCACTCCGCTCTCCGCCATACACGCAGCGTCAAACAAGTTCTGAATTTCCTGCGCCTTTCGTTTTGCGGACGTTAAAAAGAGTTGCTGTAGACGCAGAGCTTCAACATCAGTTACGGCTTCAGCTTTTGATAGGTTGCTACGATGAGTTCGGTTGCGGTGGCGATCTCTGCGGTGGTTGTAAAACGACTAAGTCCGAAACGTAGACTTGACCGGACTTCGTCTGGATTGCGCCCGATTGCTTTCAGAACATAACTTGGCTCCGCATGTGCCGCGCTACAAGCGCTGCCGCTGGACATGGCAATTTGTTCGCAAGTCATCGCTAGCGTTTGCCCCTCGACCCCCGGAAAAACGCAGTTCAAATTATTCCAGAGCCGGACGTCGGATTCCAAACTTGGTCCATTGATTTGCAACGCCTGAATACCTCGTGCCAGTCCCGTGAAGAGCTCATTCCGCAGTTGCGAAACTTTCGCAGGAACAAGATCCATTTCTTGGGCCGCGAGTTCAACGGCCGTCTCAAGTCCCACAATCCCAGGAACGTTAAGCGTGCCGCTGCGCAGTCCTTTTTCCTGGCCGCCGCCCCAGACTTGAGGATTCAATCGGACTCTGCGCCCGCCGCGTTGGCGAAAGAAGAGCGCTCCGATACCCTTCGGACCATGGATCTTGTGCCCTGAAAAACTTAGGAGATCCACATCGAGTGTTTGCAGCGAAACTGGAATCTTGCCGATGGCTTGAGTGGCATCCGTGTGCAAATAAGCGTCAGATTTTCGGACAATTTCTGCGATCGCCGACCATTTCTGCAACGTGCCAATTTCGTTGTTGGCGAGCAGAATCGACACAAGGAGGGTGTCACCTCGCAGTGCTTCAGCAAGTTGGTTCAAGTCAATCAGGCCGCTTGAGTCGACCGCCAGGCGTGTGACCGGGCAACCTCGTCTTTCGGCTTGTTCTATCGGCGCAAGGATAGAAGGGTGTTCGACTTGCGAGGTAATGATATGCCGATTTTCATGTCGAGCCAGGAGTCCATTTATTGCCAGGTTATTGCTCTCGGTCGAACCGCTCGTGAAGACGATTTCGTTGGCTTGGCAACCTAGGCGTGCGGCAATGGTCGCGCGCGCCGCTTCAACGCGTTCGTGAATTCTCCGTCCGAAGGCGTTCGCCACGCCGCTCGGATTCGCGTACTCCTCCGAAAGAAATGGCATCATCGCCGCAACGACTTCCGCCGCGCATTTCGTTGTCGCTTGATTGTCAAGGTAAATCAACGCTTCAGCTCCTTGGCTTGAGTCTAAGCCAAACCTTTACAGAAATCAGCACCCATGCAGCCGATCGTGGCCTGCGTGAAATCGACTCAACGCCAGTGTCGGACGATCAACGCCAGTGTCGGACTATTGGAGCGATTGATAAATCGCAGCAACCTTCCTGGCCATGGCGACATCAGAAAGGCACTCGCGATGCCGGTCGCGTGCCGAGTGTCCCATTTGTTCCCAACGACTCAGGTCCGACTTTAAAGTGAGAATGCGATCCGCAAGTTGCGCGGGGCTCGCTGCAGCAAAAAGTAGCCCATCGACACCGTCACGGATGGCTTCCGGAATCCCTTCGACTTTGCTGGCAATCACCGGTAGTCCTGCAGCCATCGCTTCCAAGACGACCATCGGCAGGCCTTCGCCAAAGAGACTGGGCAGGACCAAGGCGTGCATTTGTTGAAGTCTGGCGGTAACGTCTTTCGTGAAGCCTGTCCATTCGATTTGGTCGGCGACGCCCAGTTGTGCTGCGAGCGAAAGAATCTGTTGTTCGTATTCTTTGGTTTCGAATGGCCCAACGGCCAACAATCTGACGCATTCATTCCTTTTTCGCAAGATCGCCAACGCCTCGAGGAGAACTTCGGTTCCCTTCCGGGGGCGGAACAAGGCCACCATGCCCAGCACGAATTCTGAAGTTGGTTTTTCGATTGGAGGAGTGCCCACTACGGGCACTCCATTCGGCACGACGACCAGCCGATCGTCCGCATGGCCCAGACTCAGCATGTACTTTTTTAGCGAACTCGAAACGCATATCATTTTTGCGACTCGGCGGAGGAAATAGTTTTCCACAATGGTATTCACTTTGTTTGCCAACCACCTTTTCGAGTCGCGTCCAACCGGACTGTGAACGTGATAAACGAGCGGCATTCGCAAGGTTGCTGCGGCGGACGCGGCAACCTTCAAGGAGCGTGGAGTATGTGCGTGCAGAATCGTGTAGCCTTCCGAAGCAACAAGCTCGACGAGTCGGCGCGCTGGACGATTGTCGAATTTGGACTTCATTTCCACGGTTGTAATGGGTGCCGAGCGGGCTTGCCGATTCGCCTCGAACAGCCCCGACCGCAGACACAGAAAACCAACATCGAATCCGAAATCGGGCAGTCGTTGAGCCAATAGGTCTTGAACTCGCTCAGCACCGGAATAGTGCTCACCATTGATGATATGCAAAACCCGTCCGAACTTCACAGTTGCCGCTGCTGGTTGGGACAACGCGGAGGCTTTCAAAATCACGGTGCAGTTCCTGAAAGTGGTGATCGCGAAACGATCTAAAAACTTAGGCCAAAACGAGTGGTTCACCGTCCGAAAACAGAACGCTGCGGTTCATTTGCAACGGATAATCCCTCACAATCGCTAGGCGTTGAGCAACCCAATGATTACTGGCCTCGCGAAACAGGGCCGGACAACCCGACCAAGAGCCGCAAAATTGCAGTTGGTGCGCCATTTTGGCACTTGAAAATTGACCACCGAGAGGCGAAAACAATGGAGCTGGCAAAGGGATTTCCCCCATAAACGTCGAATGATTTCACTTTGGGAGCCGGACCGTTAAGACTCGTGTCCTTCGTCCGGTTTCGATGGGGTGCCAACTTTCACTACGGGTCCGAGACGATGCTGAAACAAAACGACGAAACGAACCGTTCATCGCAAATCAACGCCGACGCCGTTTCAATGATCCTGAAACAAGCTGGCAAGAGCGCCGATGAAGTCGCAGCGCTCGCGACCCTTGATGCTGCTGACCGAGCCGCAGAAAACCAATTCTCAGGCGAGGCACCGACCATCTCCTCCCTGTTCGGCAACGGCAAGGCCGCTGAATTCTACGCCGGGACCTTCAGCCCAAGCCCAGAAGTCGCCCGTGTCATGAGCGATTCGATGACGTTTCTGTTGCAACGAAAAAAAGACGGAACGCTGTTCAACCACGATAAAATGTTGTTTCGCGACGAGACGATCAATGGCCTTGCGCAGATTGGTTTCTTCGGTTTGGCAATTCCACAAAAATACGGCGGAAGCGGGGCGAAACTCGGAGATTTGGGACCGCTGTTGCGGGCGCTGACCCACATCCACCCCGACCTCGCCGTCATGTTCGAGGTCCACAATTTTCTCGGACCTGTGACGCCAATCTTGGACTTCGGAACCGAGGAGCAAAAGCAATATTACCTGCCGAAAATGGCAAAAGGCGAATTGCTTGGGTCGTTCGCCTTGACCGAACCAGGTGTGGGTGCCGACCCTAGCCGTCTGTCGATGACCGCGCGGCGCGAGGGCGACAAGTACATCATCAATGGCGTCAAATGGCCGATCACCAACGTTATTTATGGCGGCGTCTGCATCCTTGTCCTCAAACTCGAGGGCGAGAATTTGCCCCCAGGACGAGATTCAGGAATGATCGTTTTTGAAGTTCCCAAGTCGGATTCGGCTAACTTTAAAATGATTCGCAACGACCTCGTCGCTTTCGACTATCTGTGGAACGCTCGCTTCCGCATGACGAATTGTGAAGTGCCCGCGAATACGCTGTTGGGACCGCCAGGAAAGGGCTTGGCTCAAGCCTTCAGTTCACTGGCCAAAGGACGCGGAGGAATCGGCGTCAACAGCGCCGCCAAGATCTTCAAACTGCTCGCGCAGATTATTCTCGACCCGAGCAAGGAATCGGACGTCGGCTTGCAGAAACGCTACGAGCATGGCGGATGGACCTCGTTCCGCTCGACATTCGGGAAACCGATTGGCAGTTCACCCCGCATACGTACTTGGGTCGGCCGCTCAACCTGCCATGGCCTGGCTGGGCGCGTGCTTGGCGATTTGTGTTTCCGCTTGGCCGCAAACGGCGTTCGCGACGAAACCCAAGGGATGATTGCGAAAGTCTACGCGACCAAGGGTCTGCTGCAGACGGCAATCAACGTCTATCAAATTCAGGGTGGACGCTCGGTTCACTCCGACGAGCGCCGCAAGGCAGTTCAGCGTCATCAAACACCAAAATCGGATCACCTGATTGAAAACTACGTCGGCGAAAACATGCACGAGTTTACAATCGCCACAGTTTACGAAGGCCCCAATCCTGTTCTCGCCGACGTAGGTGCACCCAACGCTATGACCCGTGGAATCCGAGCACAATTTCTTGAACCGATCGGTGTTGCAGAGGTCAACGGTGGATTTGGCTTGATTCCAAAGGCCAAATTTGGTTGGTTTATCGCGAAGTCTGTTCTCGGCTCGATGAACCCCTGGGCAGGTACCTTGGCCGGCGTAAAGAATCTGTTTCCAGAAAAACAAAAGTACATTCAAAAGGCCTTGAGGCGAAACCGCGTCCTCGGCCGACGCATTTTGATGATCATCGCCAAATACCAAAAGAGCTTCATGGATCAGAGCTATTTGCTGGGTGACGAAGGCGGAATTTTTGACCAGTTGTGTCACTCCTTGGCGTCTTTGGTTTTTGCCCTGTCACTAGATAAGCCGAATCCAGAATACCTCAAGGTCGCTGCGGCTCTCGATCTGGAAGCCGACATTCGCATGTCCGGTCGCACGACGACTGCGGAACTGCAAAAGGCTTGGGCGGAAATCGGCGATTTGATTATGGACGGCAAATCGAAGCTCTTTCAAGACCTGATTGCTGACATCGAAATTAGCGATATCCCTCTCGACCCCCGCTTTATCGAACGTTTCATTTAGTCGACAAATCGACGACAAAACGGTAGGCTGAGTTGATGAACGGCATGTCGCCGAGGTCGGCCCAGGTCTATTGAACTTTTCCGTGTGTCGACGTTTTCCAAACACAGCTCGTTCGCGATTCGTATGTCTACCACCGTTTCCGCTTCGTTTGTCAACATTGCCGCGTATAAGTTTGTGGGGCTGGAAAACCTGCGGGAGCGCCGCGAGGATCTGCGCGAGTTTTGTCAGCGATGGGATTTGAAAGGCACGATTCTGCTCAGCCGCGAAGGAATCAACTTGTTTCTGGCGGGCAAGCCCGAGAGCATTTCTGCGTTCTTGCAGCATCTGCGGAATCAGACGGAATTTCAGGATCTGGAGGTCAAGGAAAGCCCCAGCGATCATCAACCGTTCAGTCGGATGTTGGTCCGAATCAAAAAAGAAATCATTACACTCGGCGTCGAAGGCATCGATCCGGTTAACCAGCCGAGTCCAAAACTGAAGGCCGACACACTGCGACAATGGATCCGCGAGGGGCGGCCGATTCATTTGCTGGATACCCGCAACTCTTACGAAGTTGAATTAGGCACTTTTGAAAACGCGGTGACCTTGGACATCGATTCCTTTCGCCAATTTCCCGAGGCGATTCGTCGACTGCCAGACAGTTGGAAACAAGAACCCGTGGTGATGTTTTGCACTGGTGGAATTCGATGCGAAAAGGCGGGACCGCTGATGGAGCGTGAAGGCTACCAACAGATCTTTCAGCTCGAAGGCGGCATCCTCAAGTACTTCGAAGATTGCCAAGGCGAGGGGTACAAGGGCGATTGCTTTGTGTTCGATAAACGAGTCGCGGTAAATCCAGGGCTGCAGGAGACAGAGGCAGGCCTGTGTTTTGCCTGCCAAGCGGTTTTGTCTGCGGAGGATCAACAACACCCTCACTTCCAGCCACCGCGTTGCTGCCCGCATTGTTTCCAAAGCGAAGACGTGAAAATGCGAGCGCGGATCGAAGAGCGGAACAATGAAATCCGACGAATCACGACTCCGCTGCCTGGCAGCATTCCTTACGACAACATTCGACCGCTGAATGTCCCCGAGAAGTATGATTCCGCGAAATTGATTGACGTTTTGCAGGGCATGCATGGACATGTGCCGGCAGACTATTGGCAAAACGAATGTCGGCTGGCGCGAATTCGCTACCAGGACCAATTGTTGAATGAAGACTCGATCGTGCGCGCTGGATCGCGGCTGGAGCATCTGTTTCCGCAAACCGTGGAGCCCGAAGTCAATGCTGCGATTAAGATCCTCTACGAGGACGATGCTCTTGTCGTTGTCGACAAACCAGCTCCCCTGCCCATGCACCCGTGCGGCCGGTTCAACCGCAACAGCTTGATCTATATTCTCGACCAGGTTTATTCCCCGCATTGCTTGAGAATGTTGCATCGGCTGGATGCGAATACAACTGGCGTTGTCGTCGTTGCGCGAACCAAAGAATATTCACGTCGCGTTCATCCCCAATTTGCTGAAGGCAAAGTAAAAAAGAAGTACCTTGCGCTTGTCAACGGCGTACCTGCGACGGAGAGTTTTCGTTGCGATTTGAAAATCAGCCGAGAGGCAGCGCGGTTGGGCGGGAGATTCGCGGATGCCGAAGGTGGGTTGTCTTGTACAACAGAATTTCAATTGTTAAGGACCGATGGCCGGCAATCATTGCTTGAATGTCGGCCGCTTACGGGTCGTACGAACCAGATTCGTTTGCATTTGGCGTCAATGGGATTGCCAATTGTTGGGGATCCCCGTTACCGCCGCGCCGAGGATTGTTTAGACGGTGCGGGGTTCGATGACGTCAACGAGCCGACACAAACCCTGTCGGTAGCCTCACCGCCCCTTTGTCTGCACAGTTGGGAATTGACCTTAGAAAATCCTCTGACCGGGAAAATGATGAAAATCAGCGCGCCGCCACCGAATTGGGCGGGGCTTGGTTAGTTTCCGCAGGGACCGCTGGAACCGTCATTTACTAACTGCACGAGCGCTGTCAACTCATCGGCAGCCAGTTGGGATTCCGTTTTTCCAGGAAAGCCTGTAGCCCCTCCCGAGCATCGGCAGTTTCGCGGGCGATTGCCGAGATGGCCATTGAATCGGTCAGCTGTTGGCTGATCAGGCCCCCCGTCATTCGGCTCACGTGCTCCTTGGTTATCGCCAAGGCCTCGCGGGATCCAGACAGGATATTGTGGATGAGTTGTTGCACCCGGCCCGATAACCTATCCGCAGGGACGACATCATGGCACAAACCCAAAGTGAACGCCCGCTCGGCCGTCCATTTTTCGCCGGACAAAAGTAAACCCGTCGCTGGTCCGCCGCCGACGCGATGAAGCAACAATGGTGTTACCATGGCAGCCGTGATTCCGCGCATCGGTTCAGGGAGCATGAACGAAGCGTTTTGCGAAGCGACGACCAAATCACATGCGAGCACAAGGCCCATGCCACCCGCCACCGCTGGTCCGTTTACCGCTGTGATCGTCGGAATTCTAAGGGAATAGAGTCTTCGAAGGACTTCACAATAGATTTCGGAGTCGCGATGCCACTCTTGTTTGCTCATGGACGAATTCGCACGATCTTGCATTTCGCCCAAATCCATCCCGGCACAAAACACGGTCCCTTCGGCAGCCAAAACCAGCAGGCGGACATCCTTGTTCTCGCGGATTTCTTCCAGATGTTCTGCCAATTGCGTCAACGTCTCCCGTTTCAGCGCGTTACGCTTGTCGGCGCGAGTCAAGGTCAGTGTTGCAGTCGCAGAATTAATTTCTAAATGCGTCAGTTTCTCCATCTTGCTCGCCGAGCCTCCGCAGAATTTTTTTGCCGGTAATTCACGCATATTTTAGACGTTGTCACAGCTTCTACAACGACCCACCGACTGGCGGCTGCCTAAGGATTCTCGAAGGCATGACTGCGGGACGTTTTCTCAGGTGCCGAGTGGGGCAAGATTGCGAAGCGCAACGTCTGGCGGTTGGGCACAACAACTTTCGACTCGCGGAAAAAACTTTGCCAAATTTTCCTGAGATTGGCTTTAGACTCTTTAACAGGAACAGCCGAATTAGGTATCATTTGCAGTTTGATTTGATGCCAATTTTGTGCTCCTAACCCGAAGGCCTTCTTTCTTAGATGCTCAACACATTCGAAAACGACTGGTCGTTAATTGACGCAAGTGAACTGTACAACTTGGAGCGCTGGGGCCTGGGGTACTTTGACATGGACGACGAAGGTTTCTTGGTCGCCAATCCCTCTAGCGATACGACGAAGTCGATTCGCATTTTTGATTTAGTCGACCATTTTTTGAAGAAGGAGGGGGCTTCGCCGCCCGTCCTCGTCCGTTTTCCGGGAATTATCAACCGTCGCATGAACGATATCAATGAGGCGTTCCGCACGGCGATCAAGAATTTTGAGTACGAGGGATCCTACTCGACGATCTTCCCAGTGAAGGTCAATCAACACTTAGAGGTAATGCAAGCCGCGCTGAAATCGGGCAAACAATACGGCGGCGGCCTGGAGGCGGGCAGCAAGGCTGAGCTCTACGCCGTCTTGGCCCTGGCCGATAACGACACGCCAATTTTGTGCAATGGATTCAAAGACCTCGCGGTCATCGAAATGGCTTTGCGGGCGTCGCAACTAGGACGTAATGTGACCATCGTCATCGAGAAGCCAAACGAAGTAGAATTGGTTCTCGCAACCTCACGCCGACTCGGCATTCGTCCAAAATTGGGAATCCGCGTGAAACTGTCCGCTCGCGGAGCAGGGCATTGGCAAAGCTCCGGCGGCTCGCGCAGCAAGTTCGGTCTGTCGGTTCCTGAACTGGTTTTCTGCGTCTCGCAATTGCGCGATGCGGGCTGCCTTGAGAATGTCCATTTGCTACACTTCCATCCTGGAAGCCAAATCACCAACGTCCGAAAAATCAAGGCCTCGATTATTGAGGCAACACGCATCTATGCCGACTTGGTGCAACAAGGCGTGCCGTTGCAGATTCTAGATGTGGGCGGCGGACTGGCAGTGGACTACACCGGCAACCGCAACAAAGAGCCGAGCAGCATGAACTATACGCTGCAAGAATACGCCAACGACGTGGTTTACTACATTCAAATGGTCTGTGAACAAGAAGGCGTTTCACACCCCAAAATTTATAGTGAAAGTGGCAGAGCTTTAGTCGCCCACCACAGTATGTTGATTGTTCCGATCGTCGGCACGAGCCAAACGCACGTGCAACAATCCATGTTGCCCACCAGCGAACAGGTCGACGAAGACATTCCACCATTGGTTGAACTCAGCGGTATTCTGGAAGAAGTGAGCGTCAAAAACGTCTTAGAAAGTTACCACGACGCCCAAACCGCGATGGAAATCGCACTCCAAATGTTTGCTAACGGTAACCTGACGCTGGAACAACGAGCTCAAGCCGAATCGATGGCCTATTCCATTTGCCTCAAGATCAATAGCCTGTTGGAAGAATTGCCATTTGTTCCGGCCGAGTTGGACGAGTTGCGATACAACCTGGCGGACACCTACTTCGCCAATTTCTCGCTGTTTCAGGCCCTTCCGGACGCATGGGCCCTGAACCAACTATTCCCAGTCATGCCGATTCACCGCATGAATGAGCGGCCCACTCGCATTGGAATTTTGGGCGATATGACTTGCGATTCGGACGGCAAACTGGATTGCTTCATCGGCGGAACCGGGCAACGACGTTGGTTGCCACTGCACCAACTTAACCACCAACCGTATTGGATTGGTATTTTCCTGGTCGGAGCCTATCAGGAATCGCTTAGCGATGACCACAACCTGATGGGTAAGTTCCATATCTTGACGGTCGACACGGACAAACCCTACGAGGACTCAAAACTGATTTACGGTTCGACGTTACGAGAGGTGCTCGAACATGTACACCATGTTTGGGCCGAAATGCGTAACAAGTTCCAAACCATTACCGAAAACGCGAAACGAGCGGGATTGGTAAACACCGACGAAGCCGAAAAGGCGTTCAAGTTCTTTGAGTCGATGTCGGAAAACTACACGTACTTGACCGACGACATTCGCGAAATCGAGCCGATTCGCTAAGTGCCTGGTCTGACCTGGGGAATGACGAGTATCGGGTAAGATCGACTGCCCCGAGGCTGCAGCACGCCCTTTGGAACGGAAAACTGAGTCACGCAATCCGAAGTTCCGTGACAATTCAAACACAAGCTGCATCCGCACGAGCAACTGGAGTGATGCAGCAACTGGAAAGGCTACATCGTCCTCGCCCATCCCGTCCCAACCAACGCAATTGCGCCGACTCAAGGCAACAATTGATGTTGGTGTAGGCAATGATGATGACTCGCGAAGTCAATCCTTATTGGTTGCCCACTTCTACGCTCGGAACCTTCCGTAGCAAAGCAGTCTCAAGATCGATCGTGGGCGTAGGTGCCAACTGGCCCAAGTAAGTGCTGTGTCTCCATTCATGTCCTTTGCTTCTACCTGCGCCCCGGCATCAATCAGCATTTGTATTGTTTCCTCTGTGCCAAATGCTGCGGCGCGATGGAGTGGAGTTTCCGCCCGTGTTCGAATGTCCCGCATGAACGCCTCTGTAGCAATGGCGGGGTTGGTTGTACAGTTTGGATTTGCGCCATTGGCGAGCAAAATTCGAAGTACGCGGTCATGAGCGCCACGGTTTGACGTGCAAAGGGAAGAATGCAACGGTGTCTCTCCAGTATCGAATTGAGCTTTGTTGACATCGGCTCCCTGTTCAATAAGAAATTCACACAAATTCGGATGTCCATGGAAGACAGCGCCATTCAAGTCAAGATTATCGCCCAACGATTCTAGCATCTCCCCATGGAGAATTAGAAACCTAATGGCACTCACATCGCCATGGTAAGCACACCATTTGATAAGTGAAACGCCATCGTCGTCCTCTGAATTGGCAGGGTTGCCTGCCGCGACGAAGTCGAACACCAAATCCGTTCGCCCTTCCGCAATTCTTGAAATCATGTTTATCGCCATTTCCACGATCCACTTAACAGGCGTAACGCCCGGATTCAGCGAGTGCGAGCAGTTGACTCAACGTAAGTCAAAACGGCCGGTCGAGCACTTCGCTGCATTCCTTGGTTCGTCAATTGTAATGCGGAGCAAGCCAAATGTCACAAGATCGAAGTTCGAATCCGACCCAAGGATTGAATCTGTACTCTCTCTCGTATTTTGGCATCTACTGACGGTACGAAGATTGGAGGTGGAGCAGCCTGTGGCGTTGGGCGCAGGGAACACCCCGGAAAAACAAATCCTGTCGCCTTGGCCAATGTGTCGTGGTCCAAATTCAACACCCTCGTCCGCACCGATCAGCTCTGGCAAGACCACAGCGAAACAAAAACGGCATCGTAAACGGCAGCCCGTCAAAACGTAAAAAAACATCAACGACGATTTTGCCGAATACCGCGTTGCCGAAAAACGAAATTCGTTTTCCAATAACCAACATCGTCAATGCACCGATACCACGGGATAACCCTCATCAGGTTGCACCCCTTCAGAGCCCAACTCCGTATCTCCAGCTCCAGACAATTCTACCGATCTACCGATTATTCTCAATCACAATGCACTGAAACCCATGCCTCAAAAAACCCAACCTCAACCCCAACAGAAAACTCAAACCCAACAAAAAACGGAATTCGAAAATCTCTTTTCGAATCGCCTATTGACCTAAACCAAGACCGTCGCTAACCCATTTGATTTGCCATTCACCCAAGGGTCGCACTTCGGACAGTCGCATCAATCGAATTCGATGCGTCTGCAGCGTCATGTCGGCACCGGCTTCGCTGAGCAAAATGCTGCCTGGCCTCCGGACGCTGGTGTGCGTCTACCGCGAGCAACACCGCAGCGATTCCAGCACCACTGAACACATCACGTTCTTTGCCAGCAGTCTACAACCTAGAGCCCGAGACCACGCGCTTGATTCGTGACCACTGGAAAATCGAAAACCAACTGCACTGGACGCTGGAAGTGACGTTTGGCGGAGATCATCGCCGAAACCGCAAGCATCACGGTGCGACAATTTCCGGTTTTATAAGCCGCCTAGCATTATCGATATTGCAACAGGACACTTCGCTAACGAAATGAGTCTCCGCGCCAAACGCAAGGTCTGTGGATGGGATTCCGACGCCCTCGAAGCTGTTTTATCCAGTTTTTTTACCTGAAATCAACAACCCTTCATGTGATTGACCTGCGTTTGCAGTCAAAATGAAACGTATGCGTTGCCTCGGTTTTTATCATCACGTCTGCTTCAACCCGTTTTTCCGGGCCGTCAGCTTTTACCAAATAGCTGTCGCGAAACAACTCCGTTGTGGCGTCAAACCCGCTCGACCATGTTCGAACAAGGTCATGGTTTTCCTTTATCATTGCGCCCAAAAGCCGTATTTTATTAGCATCATTCTGCGAATATCAAAACGGCGTTGGGGCTAAGAGAACTACGAGCAATGTCACCTACACCCTGAATCGATCCATGAAAAGTCTTTCGTCAAAAACTAAAATGCGTCCCGATTCAACTTTCGGATCTAATGTGGTTGGCGGATTTTTTGTGGAGTTTTTGCATTTTTCCATCTGGAACACGTTGTACTTGTCCCATGGACCCAAGCTACCCAACGCAAAACATTTGGCAACCGTTCACCCATCGGAGATTGATTATGCCACTTTTCGGAGGGTGTTGGGAGTCGATGGGATGAGGAGTGAGGGCGGCTTGGTGTTGTGGAAGCTGGCTTCAATTGCTTGAGTGAGGAACTCAAAGGGCGATCGATTTTGTTGTCGGCAGGTTTCGACGACGGAGAGCATCCGTTCGAAAAAACGGCTGCCGGAGGGGCTTTGGGTGCCGAAGCTCAACTTGCGTTGATTTACGGCGGGACGCAACGAACGTTCGGCCGCGTACTGGGCTTGTTTTTTGCGTCGGATAAAGAATGGCCACGGGCAACAGCCCCGTTATTCAGCCAAATGCGTCTCAAAATTGATCAAAAAAACTGGTGTCAATTTGACACAGAAGTATCAAAGTTAGATTCGGAAAAGAAAAACTGAGGGAAAAACGACGTAATTGCATTTGGTACGTGAATTGCTGTTGTTAAAAACAGTTTTGATTCTATTGAAAAAGGTGTCAAAGTGACCGACCGTTTTAAGTTCAACGAAACCCCCGATCCAAGAAAGTCTTCGCATGATTTTTCGCATTTGGTGGGGAATTTCTTGGTCGCATCCCCTCATTTGCAAGGGGGACCATTTGCGCGAACGGTCGTTTTGGTGCTCCAACACAACCGAGAGAGCGTTTTCGGCGTCATCGTAAATCGTCCGGCAAATGCTGAGATGAAGAAGTCTTGGATTGATGTCTCCGGGAGCAGCCCAACGGAAGCCGAACATCTTCGTGTTGGGGGCCCTGTCAACGGTCCCGTTTTCGCTCTGCACCGGATAGAGTCACTCGCCGAAGTTACGGTGGAACCGGGCGTGTTCTTGTCAGCGACCCATGAGGCCATTAATAAAATCATCCATTCTGGCGAAGAACGTTATCGAATTTTCTGCGGTGTCGCGTCTTGGAACCCACTTCAACTAGCGGCTGAGCTGTCCCGAGGAATTTGGTTCCCTCTAGACGCTGACCCCGATTCAGTATTTCCGCTTCAGGAAATCGGATGGGAGGGAGCTCTCGTCCGATACGGTGAGGGTATGCTGCGCTCAATGTTGAGAATTAAGTCGCTTCCAAATGATCCGGAATTGAACTAAGGGCTGTGGTACGGCTTTTAGCGCGGAAATTTTGACTCTGCCGTTCATTTTTTCTTCCCCCTTGGACGAAACGCCGGGAAGTTTCGTACATTAAGGCATGTTTGCATTTCGACCAAGGTGCACTTTGATTAATCACTGACTGGATTGGGGAAAATTAAATGAAGTCTATGTTCTTTTTGGCTTTCGCTGCATTGTTCGCGTTCATCGTTGCCGGCTGTGATTCGGGCACGTCCACCACTCGGGCAAAAACCGGGAGTGGCTCTGCCAAAAAAGGCGCAAACGACGATCACGACCATGATCACGACCACGCTAAACAAAAGCACTCTGGCCACGGTCCTAATGGCGGCGATTTATTCGATTTTCCTAATGACGATTTCGTGGGCGAGTTGGGTTACAAATCGGACAACAATGTGATCACCATTTACTTGCTCAGTCCTGACGAGAAAGCCGCCAAACCAATTAAGGCCGACAGCATTGCAGTAAACTACAAGGGCGGGAAAGAGCCGGAAGCCTATGTTTTGGAAGCCGTTAACAAAACGCTCGAAGGGATGGCGTCACAGTTCGCCCTCGACAGCAAGCCGTTGTCTTTGGCGATTTTCATGGGCTGCGAAATTGTCCTGAAGGATGGAGACAAAGAAATCGTGGTCAACCTCCCCAAGCGGGAACGGCACAACCACTAAGATTTCCGGCACTAAGATTTCCTGAAGCGGTGTCTCAAGGGGGCTGCCACTTTTTTACTTGGCCAATCATAATCAAGGCTCGGAGCATCGCCCGGGCCTTTTTTTTTTGTTTTCGAATGGACAGCAATCGAATCAATACGACCTCCAAACAACGGACACCGGCCGATCGTTTTCATGACTTCCTACAAAGTCGCGGAATGCGTCATACGGAGCAACGGCGAATCCTGCTTCAGTATGTTTTTGCCGAATCCGAGTATTTTGATGCTGACCAGCTCCTGGAAAAACTTCCTCCCAAGGGCTCGGCAAACCACGTCAGTCGGCCAACGGTCTATCGGACTTTGGCCGAGTTCGTGGACGCAGGCTTGTTGAGAAAGTTCGAACTCGATGGCCGTGCGGTTTATCAAACTGATGCGGGCCTCCAACAACATGATCATCTTTATTGCGTGGAATGCCGGAAACTAATCGAATTCAATTCACCTGAGTTGACAGAGTTTGCACGCCAAGCGGCCCGCGAACACCAATTTCAGGTTTCCAGCCACCGCATGATCGTAAATGGAATCTGCCTCGAATGCCGTCAACAACGCCGCCGCCAGAAGCGTCGCGTTGACTTGATTTAGGCGGTCCGTCGTTGGCCGCTAAGGCGTTTGCTTCTGTCGCGGCCTTTCTGTGGCCAGCAATTCCAACATGGTTTCGCCACAAGCATGACCAATGCGTGTAAACCAGATGGGGCTGCCAAAGTAATGGTACGGATGATCGCTGCCGGTCAAACTCCATTCCTCTGACCTTGTTTTCCATTCGGGATAAAGTGCCTCGGCAGCCTTGTCCACCAAAACGTCTGTGCGGATGGCACGCACATTGCCTTTAAAATCAGGGATCTCATTCATCGCCAATTGTGCGTTTTGGACGACCTCCATCGCCCCCTCCGGCGGATTCGATCCGTTTTGCCCCATCACTCCGATGACAAATGGAAGTTGCGGAGCGTCGAGGTCCTTGCGAATGTCACGAATAAAACGCTCCATGTTCGCTGCGTATTCGTGTTCACCACCATACTGATCATTCCAGCCTTGGAACCAAACGAATCCGGTCATTTCCAATTTCTTTCCCTTAAGTTCTGGAAATAACGTCTCGTAATTCTTGGAGATACCCCCAATTTCCTTCAGCATTTCGCGATAGGACGAGCCATAGGGGGCTTTGATCTCTTCGAGCGTTGGCATTGGGGCGTTTTCTTTGTTTTTCTCGTTGTCGCGACGAACGCGATCAAGAGCCTGAACCAGTTCCTTTTGCAAATTCTCGTCACTGGGAAAACCAGCCGAAGGCGAACGAAACTTCTGGCACAACGAATGGCCACCCCAAGCCGTTTTTACCAGCAACACGGGTTCTTCAAAATGATTGCCCATCAACGTCCCGAATTCCAGTTCCAGCCCCGTACAATCCGGTGATCCGAATCCGATGGTAAGTGCGCCGTGCCGATCAAGGAATTTTATGAACGCGTCATCTCGAACAATCCATTGGTGGTCTTTCCTCAAATGCGAAAAAAATTCTTTTGTTTTCGGATCTGTCGCTTGATGATTGAGGAGAGTGTTGCGTGCTTTCCCTTCCATATTGGACTGCCCCGCAAGGATGAATACTTTTACGGTTTCAACATTTTGTGCCCGAAGCCGATTACCCATTGGGAGTAATCCAAGGACAAACAGCACTAAGCAAATTCCGGTGGATCGCAGTCTCATATTGGTTCCTGTTGAATGAATCGGATAACCGATGGGAAGGGGCGTTGATTTTGTCAACACTGGCCAGATTCTACATGACTCGTGCAGCGCTTGTGTTTGATCGAGTTTGGAAAAATAGAAAATTGGACATGGATTGTTCAGTTCTTGGGGCCTTTGTTAAACTGAGAAACCAAAGCCAAAACGTTCTTGTCGCAATAAGAACTGGGCGGTTGAAACATCGTACTTTTATGCCCTGTCAAAATGATTTTATCTGACCAAATCAATTCCAAAGGACGACTGATGATCGGCAATAGCGGTTCTGCAATCCGGAAGTTTTTCGTGTTGTTTGTGTTGCTTGGCTCTTGGCTTGGACCTTCGGTGACCGAGGGCCAATCGAAGCTCGAAGAAGGCGAATCGGTTCGGGTCCTTTACCTGGGCACTTGGTTTGACGGAATTGTCTTGGGAAAGGACAAGAAATTTTGGGGCGTCGAATTTACTTTCGCCAACAGTCCGAAGCGTGAGTACTTTGATCGAGTGAACATCCGCAAATTGTGCGAAGTGGATGCCCTGGACTTCTCAAAAAGTTGGGAGAGTAAATCCGGGAAGTTCAAGGTCGATGCCGCGTTGAAAAGTGTGGACGGTGCGGATGTTGTGCTCATCAAAACGGATCTTTCGGAAGTTAAGGTTCCTCTCGATAGCTTGAGCGACAAGGATGTTTCTTATGTCAACAAACTGAAGAAAAATCGCGATGCGGCAGTCGCGCGCGGCGACGTTCCCGCAACCGTCCCGACCCTGCCAGAGATTGAAGAATTTGCCCCGGGATTTTCATCGAGCCCCAGTATTGCATTTGGCCAGGGCGAGATTGTTTCGTTTGGCGCAACCCCCAGTTTTCTGAAAGATTTTAGGCAGGCGGGCACAGGATTTCGAATGGCGAGAGTTCGTCAAGAATTGGTTGCCGCGATTCCCGTTGGTGGCCCCGAACAATTGGTCCTGATGACCGCTCGTGAAGATAGTTTTTTTCATCGCGACAATCCGTTTCAGAGCCAGGTCTATTGGGTTTCACTGAAACAGAAAAAAGTTCTTGGTTCGGTAGCGATCACGCCCGAAGATTATGTCGTTGACTACAACCCGCGGCAAAGCCTGATGCTGTCGGTGCGTCGAGAAGATCAATCAATTAATTCCGAACGTGATGTGTTTACCCTGTGGAAAATGAAACCTGGAGAATTGACGGCTCAGCCGATCAATCGCTGGTTTGTCAAGGTCGAAGGCTGGCCCAATTCCATCTTCGCAAAAATTATTACCGACAAGATTGTTTTGTCAAAAACAGATCGGCAAACCTACGTAGCTTGGGACCTCGAAACTAAAAAAGAGCTGTACGCTTTCAAAGCAGCCAGCTTTTTCGATGCTCGCGTTGTTTTGACATTGGACCGCAAAAATTTGATAGTTCCAGAAGACGGGAAGGTTACGGTCATTAACGCCGAATCGGGCGAATTGTTGTTCAGTGTGGCAGTCGAAGATCGCCATGTCTCCGCCGCTAACATCAACTCCGAGGGGACTCGCCTGGTCGCATTGACGGAAAAAAACGTTTATGTCTGGGACTTAAGATCTCAGGAGCGCGCTCCTAAAGTCTATTCCGCTCCTTTGATCGGATCTCCGTTCCAATCACGTATCGAGTGGGTCGATGATGACCATGTCTTGGCAGATAGTCACCGCGGGCGGGTCCTCTTCCGGCTGTCGCTGGCGTTGCCCGTTTGGAGTTACGAGATGGATGTCAGGGAATATTTCCTCAATCAAGATCCACTCAAAAACATGGTGATCAATGGATTGTTTTTCTACGTCGCCCAACCGTCTCTGTTCGATGGTTCTATTGCAGTTGGAGCCGTGGATTTTCCAGGACCAAGTGTGAATGAAGTTACCAAAGAAATCGACAAGGAAAAACTATGGATTGTCAAATCCGGAGTCCCTGTCGGAGTTGAAATTGTTTCCGTTTCTGATCCAGGCAAAGTGACCAATTGGCTCAAGGAGAAGATCACCGAGAATGGCTGGATTTATGACGAGCAGGCGGAGATTAAACTCTACGCAGAAATGGGAGTCGGGAAGCCTCAAACAGAGACCTATCGGGAAATGGGAATTGGCGGCAAGACAACAACCGTGAGCTTCACTCCCTATTTCGCCTCGCTCCAAATGAAAAAAGGCGACCTGATTATTTGGCAAAGCGGATCGTCAACTGGTGCTCCACCGATCGTCTCCGGAGAAAACATTCAAAGCGCGGTTTCGAGCTATCAAGTTCCGCAATTGCAATTCTTCAAAAATGTAATGATCGAGCCCAAGATTCTCGATCCCAAGTTTAGTCGCGGCTTCGGCGTTTCGAAATTGGGAACGAGCGGTATTGTGGTGGTATCCACGACACCACCAGGTCGAGAAAACGATCCGTTGGCGGCGGACCAGAAAGTGAAGGAAGACCAACAAAAGGCGCTCGACGAACGCCGCAAAAGTTCACCACCCAATAATGAATCTAAATAGCCATTGGGGGAATTGGGCGACCGCCTGAGAATTGTTCTGCGGTGTTCCGATTCACAAGGCAATAGTGCTTGTCAGCACCAAAAAAATTGGAGTTGGAAAAATCAGCCGATGGGCGTTAGGTTTGGCTTTGACAAAGCACTAGATTTTCAGGCCTTTGAGTGACTGCGGCGAATGAACGCATGAAAGCTCACGCGCTCGAAACGGTCTGTTTCGTGAAAGTACATGTAGTGGTGGATGACGATCGTGCTCGGTCGGACTTCGACCAGATTCAGCGTGTTCTTTTCTGATTCCCGACCGCGTCCGCGGCGAGAGGTCGTTGTTCCACATTGGACAATGATAATCCCACGGTCGCGATGTACTCCCGGGTAGAAATCCAGCGAATTGCCGATGTACGCGCGATGCAAATGCCCACCCAAAATCATGTCGATGTCGAGTTCGACAAACTGCTGGATGGCACGTTTTGAGTTGGGCATCCGTTTGTCATGCAGCAGATCCGGTGCTGGTGCGAACGGATGATGGGCGACGACGATTCGAATTTTCTTTTCCGGCGAATTTCGAAAAGCCTTCGCTGTCTGGTCCAACTGGTTGCTGGTGATGAACCCGTTCGTGATCGCTGTGTGGGGGGCCGTCGAGTCCAGGCCCACTATGATCGCATCATTAATTTTCAACACCGGATTCAAATCGGGCGAAATGATTTCTTGGTACAAACCCAGCGGATTGATAAGTCGCTCCCAGACGCGGTAGAGCGGAACATCGTGGTTGCCGGGAATCACGAGTTGCGGAACGCTCGGCAGTTGTGTCAAAAACGTCTTTGCATCCTCGAACTGTTCACGTTTTGCGCGCTGGGTTAGGTCGCCGCTGACGATCACGGCGTCGGGCTTGAGCGTGGGTGCGATTTCCAGAACAGCCTGAGCCACTTCCGGATGAAACGCGGGACCGAAATGCAGGTCGGAAATCTGCAGCAAAGTCAGAAGAACGTCTTCGTTTTCAATCACAAGGCGCAAAACTTTTTTTAAAGGTGACTTTAACGCAGTCCATTCGGCGACGCTGGGCGGATTTTATCACTTCAATTCGCGGGCGTAAACTCTTGCACTTGCTGCCGGATGTTTGAATCAACGGCCAAATCTGACATAATGGAAACTTGTTCGTGAATTTTCGCAATTGCCGAAAGGAAACCGAGTCTTGGATTACATTGATCCCCATATACACATGGTGTCGCGAACCACCGATGACTACGAAACGCTCGCGCGAATGGGGTGCGTTGCCCTCAGTGAGCCTGCGTTTTGGGCAGGGTTTGATCGAGGCAGTGTCGAGAGCTTTCGCGACTACTTTCGCCAGCTAACCGATTTTGAGCCGAAGCGAGCCGCGCAGTTTGGCATCCAGCACTTTACATGGTTGTGCATTAACGCCAAAGAAGCGGAAAACGTCACGTTGTCGCGGGAAGTGATCGCGATGATTCCGGAGTTCCTGAATTGCCCGAATGTTTTAGGGATTGGTGAAATCGGCCTCAACAAAAACACAAAAAACGAAGCCACTATTTTTGAGGAACATCTCCAGCTGGCGGCAAAACATCAGCAGTTGATTCTGATCCACACGCCGCATTTAGAGGACAAATACCAAGGGACTCGCATGATTCTGGACATGCTGGCGAACCACCCCGAGATTCCGCGCGAAAGAGTGCTCGTGGATCACGTTGAGGAACACACGATAGGGCCGGTGCTCGACGCCGGTTACTGGGCAGGCATGACGTTATATCCGGTGACCAAATGTACGCCCGCTCGAGCTGCGGACATGATTGAGCGTTACGGTGGCGAGCGTCTGTGTGCGAATTCAGCGGGCGACTGGGGACCCAGCAAGCCAACTGCGATTCCCGACCTGATTTTTGAGATGCGCCGTCGCGGGCATACAGATTCCATGATCCAAAAGGTCGTTTTCGAAAATCCGGTGAAGTTTTTTTCGCAAAGCAAGAACTTCAAATTGAATCGCCGATGATTTTCTGTGAAAAGCCTGCCCAACATTTACCGTTGAGTTTACTTGGCGAATTTGGCGATGAGATAGTCCGCGAAATTGGGGGCCAGACGATCGAGCCAAACCAAGGCTTTGCCGCCGAGGGAAATAATAACTTCCTTGCGGCCGAGGCGGATCGCATGGGCAGTAATCTGTGCCACGCGTTCAGGTGGCATGGCTCGAGCGCCCTTCCAATCCCGCCGCATTCTGTCTTCGATTGCCGAATCGAAGAACTCGCTGTCGGTGGTACTGGGGCTAATGAGCAAAACCTCGATTTTGGGCATTTGCAACTCACCGCGAAGGGCGTCGCTAAAGCCATGGATGGCGAATTTGCTCGCACAGTACTCGCTCTTGAAGGGCACGGCGCGGTGCCCCAAAACACTAGAAACGTTGACAATAATGGGCAGATAGCCGGTGGCTAACAGCGGCAGTGAACTCCGAATCAATTCCACGGCGGAGAAGAAATTGACCTCAAAGACTTGCCGCAATCTTTGCTCGTCAGCCTCATCGAATCTTCCCATCGCTCCAATGCCCGCACAGTTGATCAGGCAATCGATGGCGTTCCATTTTTCGCGGCACAACTCAATGATCCTGTCGCGCGTGGCGGGTTCCGTGATATCCCCGATCACAACATGGCATTCGCCCCCGGAAGATTCGATTTCTTTTTGCAATTGATGCAGCCGTTCACCGCGGCGGCCGTTGGCGATCACTTTGCATCCTCGGCGCGACAATTCGATCGCAATGGCGCGGCCGATTCCCGAAGTTGCACCAGTTATCGCGACGCGCATTCCGACAAGGTTTCGGCGGCTCACAAAACGGCATCCTTCCGGTTATGCGACTTCTTCGATGTCAGAATCTGAAAGGTGCGGTTCTGGAATTTCATCCTTGGGCGAGGAACCGGATTGACCGCCAGGGGCTGTGGGAGTTTCGTTCGCCTCGCGGATTTTGGCCTTGTGCAGGTCGATTGTTCCCAAATATTTTTGCGGCATTCGGCAATGGATGATTACTTTTTCTTCCGTGAAATGTTGCGAAATCACATCGCCGTGTGCAGCGAGATAGGCAATCAGTTTCCCGTTTCCCACATCGGTTTCGACAATGACGTCGCGGAAGTTTCTGCTTAAGGTGGCACTTACCTTTTTATGAAACAGATCGAAGCCTTTTTTGGTCTTTGCGCTGATCGGCACTGCGTTTGGGTACCTCAATAATAACGCCTCCAATTCAGATCCAGGCGGCAACGCGTCGATCTTGTTAAGTACCAGGAGCGTGTCTTTCTCATCGATTCCCAAGTCTTGCAGAACGGCATAAACGCTGGAAATCTGCTGAATGACGGCGGGACTGCTGGCGTCGGCGACGTGGAGCAGCAAGTCGGCTTGATTGGCCTCTTCCAAGGTCGCTTTGAAGCTGGCGATCAAATGGTGCGGCAGGTCGCGGATGAATCCCACGGTGTCACTCAGCAGCACCGGCCCCCAATTCGGCAAATCCCAACGGCGAGTTCGCGTGTCCAAAGTTGCAAACAATTTGTCTTCGGCCAACACGTTTGCGCCAGTGAGCGAGTTCATCAACGTACTTTTTCCGGCGTTGGTATAACCCACTAGAGAAACTGTCATACGGCCAGATCTGGAACGGACAAGGCGCTCCTTGCGGACCTCAACTTCCTTGAGATCACTTTTGAGTTCGTGAATACGTTTTTCAACCAAGCGGCGGTCAACTTCAAGTTGTTTTTCGCCAGGACCGCGCATCCCGACGCCCATTTTGATACGCGACAGGTGCGTCCACATTCGTTTGAGTCGCGGCAAAGAGTATTCGAGTTGGGCCAATTCGACGGCCAATCGTGCTTCGGCCGTCTGCGCATGTGTGGCGAAAATATCGAGGATCAATTCCGTTCGGTCGACAACCTTGACGCCCAGTTCTTTTTCGAGATTGCGAGTTTGGCCTGGAGAAAGATCGTTGTCGAAGATCACCAAATCGGCGGCGTGAAACTCTACGAGCCGTTTCAATTCTTCGACTTTTCCGGAGCCAATATAAAACGCGACGTCAGGTTTTTCGCGTCGCTGAATCAGGTTGCCAAATGGACTCGCACCCGCAGTTTTCGCCAATCCGTTGAGTTCATCGAGGGGGTCTCCGGAAATTTCCTGGCCGTCCAAGATAACACGGACCAGAACTGCAATTTCCTGATTGACGCCTCGAGCGCGGTCTCGATCATGCACTGTGGATTGGTTTCCTGAGGGGTTCTGAATACGACACGAATCTGGTGTCGGGAAAGGCGACATCGCCCGTTGAGCCTATTATAGACCAAGGCAAGTGAATTCGTAGAGCCCGCAGTCGGACGGCCTTGCATTCTTGCACTTGCCAACCAGATGGACTGTAATCGGGGAGATTGGTTCACGGAACGCAAAACGTTTTTGGGCCGAACGCTCTTTGAAGCGGCCAGAAATGTCGAATTTAGTGATTTGGGTTGAGTTTGCTGGACACTTGGCCCTGTTGAGTTGGCAATGCTTTTGTCATGATAGGTTATCGAAAGTGTGAGCTTCTGTTGCAGGGCTCGAGAATTCATGCGTTTTCGTTTCCAGGATCAGTCGCGAGTGACCTTCAAGCCAGTAATCGTAAAGATAACCGATGGAGTTTCGCCGCGCGATGCATTGCGTCGCCTTTCTGACTTGCCGCATTGCATGCTGTTGGAAAGTTCTTTGCGGAATGTGACCTTGGGCCGTTACTCGTTTCTGGCGGCTGATCCGGTAGAAACGCAGATCCTGACTGTCGCCAGGCCCAACCCTCTCTTCGCGATTCAGGCTTCGCTGGACAAGTGGAAAACGGAACGGATACCAAGGCTGCCGCCATTTCAAGGTGGCTGGGCGGGGCTTTTGGGCTACGATTTGGGTCAGAGTTTCGAGTTGTTGCCTCGAACACCGCAGGGAGCCGTAACGATCCCGGTTTTGAGCATGGGTTTGTACGACGTCGTAGTTGCCTGGGATCATTTAAACGAAGAATGTTGGCTGATCAGCCAAGGCTTGCCTGAAACCGATTTGCTCCTTCGCCAACAACGCGCCGAGGAGCGGGCATCATTTTTCTTGGCAAAGTTGGCGAACAACTGCGATCGTCGAGTGGCGCCGTCGACGATCCAGCGCGGGCCGGTCCCGGCTGGGTTTGCTGCATTGGATGAAGGGTGCTACAGCAATTTTTCACAAGAGAGCTATTTGACTGCGATACGGCAGGCTGTCAACTACATTTGGGCGGGCGACATCTTTCAAACGAACCTGTCGCAACAAATTTTGCTTGAGGCGAATTGCGGTTGGCTCGAACTTTATGATCGTTTGGCCGAGTCGAATCCCAGCACGTTTTCTGGGTTGTTTGATGGCGGAGATTTTCAGGTTGTTAGTTCTTCGCCTGAGAGATTGTTTGAATTGCGTGGTCTTGAAATTGAGACGCGCCCGATCAAGGGGACCCGCCGCCGCACGAAAATCCCGATGGTCGACATTTCCGTCGTCCGCGAACTTGAAACGAATGGAAAAGAGCGTGCGGAAAACACCATGATTGTGGATTTGATGCGCAATGACTTTTCGCGCATTTGCGACGACGATTCAGTCTTAGTCTCGCAGTGGTGTGGTGTCGAAAGTTACGAGTCCGTTTTTCATCTCGTTTCGGCGATTCGCGGCCGATTACGGCCTAACGTGAAGGCCACGGAAATCATCCCGGCCGTGTTTCCTGGAGGATCGGTGACGGGCGCACCGAAGATCCGAGCGATGGAAATCATCGCAGAGTTGGAAGGCTGCTCGCGGGGTGCATATTGCGGTTCGCTGGGCTATTTCGGCCTTTCCGGCGATTGCGATTTCAATATCTTGATTCGAACGGTAACGGCCCAAGGAGGTTGGTGGCAACTGCCAGTGGGAGGCGCAATTGTTGCCGATTCCAAACCCGAACAGGAATACGCCGAAACTTGGACGAAAGCGGCAGCCGTGTTGCGCGCCTGTTTGCGGAAATCGGAAATTCATGCTCCAACCGCGACTAAATCCGTTAGGAGCGGCCAACCGATGACCGTGGAGGATGTTCGATGATCCTCGTGATCGATAACTTCGACAGCTTCGTGCATAATCTTGCGAGGTACATTCGCTTGCTGGGCCTGCAGACCCAAGTTGTCCGAAACGACTCCATTTGTGTCGAAGAGATTCGCCGGATGAAACCGCAGGCAATCGTCATGTCGCCCGGCCCCAAGGGTCCTCAAGATGCGGGAGTATGCCTTGAACTCGTACGCGAGTTACACGAGTCGATTCCGATGCTGGGGATTTGCTTGGGACATCAGGTTTTGATCGAAGCCTTTGGCGGTAAGATCGTACGGTCGGCAGAACCGACTCATGGTCGAGCAAGCACTTTGTTTCACAAGCAGTCCTCTTTGTTCCAGGGATTGCCTTCGCCGTTGGATGTCGGGCGTTATCATAGTCTCTGTGCCGAAGTCGCGAGTTTGCCAAACTGTTTTGATGTGTTCGGGACTTTGGGAGATGGCACCATTATGGCGGTCGCCCATCGCAAATGGCCTTTGTTTGGATTGCAATTTCACCCAGAATCGATTCTGACGCAATGCGGAGCGGCGATGTTGAGCGAATTTTTTCGCCTTTCGGGTCTAGACCAGCCGAATGCCCATAAGCCATTCCAAGTCTTTACGGCGATTTGAGCAAGAAGATGATTATCGAAGCGATCGTAACCACAACCAACGAAAACGGCAGTCCCAACATTGCCCCCATGGGCCCGTTTCTGGAAAGGTCGTTCGAATCGTTCGAATTGCGACCTTTTTCTGGATCGCAGACCCTGGACAATTTGCGACGGCGACGAGAAGGTGTCCTCCATCTGGTCGAAGAGGCAATGCTATTTGTACAAGCCGTCACGCATCGATGGCCGGCACCACCGCCAATGCAATTGGCGACGGTGGTAAGCGCGCCAATGTTGAAAAACTATTTGCGAGCGTTCGAATTTAGAACCAAGTTTTTTGACGAAAGCTCAAACCGGATCAGTATCACTTGCGAGACCATTGAACAGCATATCGGCCGTCCACCGCAGGGTCTTTGTCGCGGGCTGAATGCCGTTGTGGAGGCCTGCATCCTCGTAAGCCGCGTCGATTTTCTGCCACGCGAGGAGATCGACTCACAACTCCCAAGTTTGCAAAAGATTGTGGAGAAAACCGGTAGTCCTCAAGATGTCGAGGCAATGGCGTTGTTAATGAGCCATTACGCAAATCTACTCGTGACAGGATACCCAAAACGCGTATGACCGAGCGGCGTTCAATTCTGGTTACGGCGCCTGCAAGGATTCATTGCGGTTTGTTGTCGGTTGGCAGTTCCTTGCCGGTGAATTTCGGTGGTTGTGGGCTGATGGTCGAGCAGCCGCCGACGCAGGTGCGTTTGTCCCTGGGATCGCCTGGGATTTCCTGTCCCGAGTATTTGCGGGAGAAGGTTGAAGCGGTGAGGGATCGCTGCCTCGCAATTCCGGAACTTTCGGAACTGCCGGTGTCGCTGGAGGTACTTTCGCAACCGCCGCAACATTCAGGATTCGGCAGCGGTACTCAATTGGCATTTGCCATTGCCGCAGGCTGGCTCACGTTGTCTGGGCGAAAGAACTTGAAACCCGAAGAGTTGGCGATCCTGCTCGGTCGAGGAGGTCGGTCTGCGATTGGAACCTTTGGATTCTTCCAAGGCGGCTTCTTGATAGATCGAGGCGTCACTACCGAACGACCGATCTCTCCGTTGGCATTGCGTGTTGATTTTCCCAATTGGCCCATCATTATCGTTTCGTTTCCGCAATTATCGGGCCTGCACGGCGTTCGAGAGCTTCAGGCCTTTGATAGAATTGTGTCAACGACGATGGAGGAGCGAATCGCGATGGAGGAATTGCTGAATCACGAAGTCGTTCCAGCCCTTTTTGCAAATGACATCAAGAAATTTTCCGCTGCGATTTACGAGTTCGGCACTCGCAGCGGAAATTACTATCGCGAGTTTCAAAAAGGTACGTTTCATAGTCCACAGGTTGCTGTCGTTGCCGAATGGTTTCGCGAACAAGGAGTGCCGGGCGTTGTTCAAAGCTCCTGGGGACCAACACTCACAGCGTTTGTTGAGACCAAAGCAGAAGCAGATTTGGTTGTTGATAAATTGGAAAAACGATTTGGGGACCGCGTGGGAGCACTGATTACCACAGCAGACAATTGCGGTGCCACTTTGAATTCATCGAGGACTTAAGCTTATGCCCAAGTTGGGAGTAAATATCGATCATGTGGCGACGATCCGCCAAGCTCGAAAGACCGTGGAGCCCGATCCTGTGTGGGCGGCAATGTTGGCTGAATTGGGCGGTGCCGACCAGATCACCGTGCACCTCCGGGAGGACCGTCGACATATCCAAGACCGCGACTTGGAGGTTTTGAGACGCACCGTCAACGTCCCTTTGAACTTGGAATGCGCAATCGATGATTCAATGATTGCGATCGCGATGAAGACAAAACCAGATCAGGTTTGCCTGGTTCCAGAGAAACGCCAGGAAGTGACGACGGAAGGAGGGCTCGACGTCGCGGGCAATCTTTCAGCGGTGACTCGGGTCACACAATTATTGATGCAAGGCGGAATTGCAGTAAGTTTGTTTATCGACCCCAATCCGCGGCAGGTCGAAGCGGCAGTGAAAACCGGCGCGACAATCGTGGAACTCCATACTGGTTCTTACGCACATGCCTTTCGTAGTGTTGACGAGGCACGGCGATGGAGTGAAATCAAAGCGTCAGCGGCTGCTGCCAAAGATTTGGGTTTGCGGGTCGACGCTGGACACGGGCTTACCTACAACAATGTCAGCCGGATTGCGTCCATCTCTGAAATCTGCGAACTCAATATTGGTCACAGCATTATTTCGCGTGCCGTTCTTGTCGGAATGGAGCGTGCGGTGAGCGAAATGAAGGCGCTAGTGGTAGGAGGAAAAAAAGTATCATGAAAAAACAAGAACTGAAGGAACGTCAGTCTGAGCTCAAAGCAGTCTATTTGCGTGAGCCTGACGCGGCCTTTCAATCCCTTTCGGCGGTCGCGATCCTCGACTTCGACAACCTCGCCTGCCAGATTTCCAGGCCGGCTTTCTTAAACCCAGCGGGCTTGCATCCTTCAAGCGGCGGGGATGGCACGTTTGCTTGTCCAGTCGAAATCATGTTGGCGGGTCTCGTGTCATGTGCTGGAGTAACACTCACGGCAGTCGCCTCTTCTATGCACTTGGACATCACCAAGGGCCGTGTGATCGCCGAAGGCGACATGGACTTTTGCGGGACCCTCGGTTGCAACAAAGCCGCCCCCGTGGGACTGACGGCCATTCGATTGTCCTTCGAACTGGAAACAAAAGAAGAACAGTCAAAAATCGACAAGCTTATCGAATTGACACACCGTTATTGTGTGGTTCATCGTACGTTCGATGCGCCGCCCGCCATCGAAATCAATGCAACTCTAATTTAGTGCTTTGTCAAAGCCAAACCTTGGGTTCAGCCGCATGGCGTTTGCCACAGTTGAGTTGGAAAAAACCGGAGCTATCGCCCATCGTTTGATTTTTCCAACTCCAACTTTTGGTGATGACTACTCCGCCGTTTCGTTGTCCGGGATTACGGTTTTCGCCGTTTTTTTCGCAGTTTTTTTGACTGTTTTCGTTGATTTCTTGGCCTTCTTGGGGCTCGCCTTTTTTGCAGCAGCCTTTTTCGGGGCGCGTTTGGCTTTCTTCTTCGAACCCCCCTTGGCAGCCCTTTCGGCGAGCAACATCAGGGCTTGTTCGATTGTCAGCGATTCAACGTCAGCATCTTTTGGCAACGAGGCATTGGTTTCACCGTCAGCTACGTAAGGACCGTAGCGACCGTCCAGGACTTGGATAGGTTTTCCCGTGATTGGCGATTCGCCAAAGATTTTCAGCGGAGCCTTGGGGGTTGCTTGGCCTCTACCGCGTTTTGGTTGCTTCAGCAGTTCCACAGCCTGGTCGAGAGTAATATGCAAAATCGACAGGTCACTTGGCAATGAACGCGTTTCTGCACCGGCTTTCACGTACGGACCAAATTTGCCGTTGTAAGCCATGATCGATTCATTGGTTTCCGGATGCTCTCCGAGATTTCGAGGTAGCGAGAGGAGTTGCAACGCTGTTTCTAGAGTTACGTTTTCCGGAGTCATTCCTTTGAGCAGGGAGGAGTTTTTCGGTTTCTCTTCTTCATTATTGTCATTCAGTGTGCCCAGTTGTACGTAGGGGCCAAAACGTCCTTGTTTCATGTAAACCGGTCGCTGCGTGTCAGGGCAATAGCCGAGTGGAGCTTCAGCAATTAGCGCGTGGCTTAGCAATTCGACCGCCTTCGCCAATGTCAATTCATCGGGTGCCAGGTCGTTGGGCAACGTGGCCTTGCGATCGCCTTGTTCAACATAGGGTCCATACCGGCCAACGCGAACGTTGACAACATCGCGGAATTCGCCTTCGGCGGGCGTTCCCAGAGGGAAAGTGCAAATCGCTCGCGCATCGACCTCTTTGATTTTCGTTTCCAGCTGGCGTTTTAAACCGACAACTCCGTTGCCAAAATAAAATTGTTGTAAATAACTGACATTATCGAATTCGCGGCGACTGATAGCGTCCATTTTGTCTTCGAGCAGCGCTGTGAATTCATAGTCAACAAGATTTGGAAAGTGTTCTTCCAGCATGCGGACAACCGCAAACGCTGCCCACGTCGGCACGAGATTGGTGCCACGTTTCACAACGTAATCCCGCGCCTGAACGGTCTCGATAATTGAAGCATAGGTACTCGGTCGACCGATTCCACGTTTTTCCAATTCACGAGTCAACGCGGCCTCGCTAAACCGAGCCGGCGGTTGAGTCGAATGGTACTTTTCCTGGAGTCCAGCACAATCGAGGCGCTGATCGGCCTTCAGGTCTGGCAAGATCTTTTCTTGGTCGGCAAGTTCGCTTTCGGGATCATCCGAACCCTCCACATAGGCCCGCAAAAAGCCGGGAAAATCAATGGTTTTGCCCGAGCATTGAAATGCCGCCCCGCCACCTTCGATCGTAACCGAAATTGTGTTTCCACGAGCGTTGACCATTTGGCTGGCCATTGTTCGCTTCCAAATCAGCTCATACAGACGAAACTCGTCATCGCGCAATTTTCCGCGCAATTCGCCCAGCATTGGGAACGGTTGCCCGGTCGGACGAATGGCTTCGTGGGCCTCTTGCGCATTTTTTACCTTGGAAACGTAGGTTCGGGGAGTGTCGGGCAAAAATTCCCCGCCGTATTCGGCTCGGACGAGGGCTCGAGCGGCGTCGACGGCTTCCGCTGCCAAGGTCGTCGAGTCAGTACGCATATAAGTAATGTGTCCGTTCTCGTAGAGACCTTGGGCCGCGTTCATCGTCCGCCGTGCGGTGTAGCCCAGTTTGCGATTGGCCTCTTGTTGCAATGTGCTGGTGGTAAACGGAGCAGCTGGTGCGCGCGTGTAGGGCCTCACTTCAACGTTAGTGACCTTAAAGGTTGCTTTTGCGAGGCGCTCTGCCAGCTCCTTGGCACCAGCTTCATCCAACACCAAAAACTGTTGGCCCTTGATCTTGCCAGTTGTGGAATCGAAATCTTTGCCGTCGGGGATCTTTTTCCCATCGACGGAAACGAGCTCGGCCGACACCCGTTCCTTCTTTTCGGTGGAGAATTCTCCGATCAAATCCCAGTAGCTGGCAGTCACAAACGCCATTCGCTCCCGTTCCCGCTCCACGATCAAACGAACGGCCACACTTTGCACGCGGCCAGCGCTGCGGCCCAAACTTTTCTTCCAAAGAAACTCGGACATCTCGTAGCCGTAGAGCCGGTCGAGGATCCGTCGGGTTTCTTGAGCCCGAACTAACGCGTCATCAATGTGTCTTGGTGACAAAAGGGCTTGGCTAATTGCTGTTTTGGTGATTTCGTGAAAAACCAACCGGTGCACTGGCACCTTCGGCTTCAATATCTCCGCCAGGTGCCAGCTGATGGCTTCTCCTTCGCGGTCTTCGTCCGTGGCCAGATAAAGGCTGTCGCACTCTTGCAACAATTTTTTCAATTTGTCGACTTGTTTTTTCTTGCCGTCTGGAATGACGTATACCGGAGTGAAGGCATTGTCGACGTTGACACCCAATCGAGCCCAAGTTTCGTTCTTAAGCGCGGCGGGCATTTCTTTTTTGCCAGAAGGCAGATCGCGAACGTGCCCGATACTAGCCTCGACATGATATTGTTTACCGAGGAATTTTCCGATCGTACGGGCCTTCGCCGGTGACTCAACGATCACCAGCGATTTGCCGGAATTCTCGGTAGATTTTTTGGCCATGATTGGTTTTTACTCGTTGGAGAGGGGGCGGTCGTAAAAGCCCCCAGTGCGTGAAAAACTGCCCAGTGCGTCAATAACTGGATGTCACACCCATCGATTTCAGTTGACTCGACCTCAAGTTTTGGTCGGATCCACCGTCGTCGACTTAAAATCGCTTACAATTTCGCCCAAGCCACCCAAAACGGTCTGGCCTTGTTCAAAAATGTTGTTGGCATTGTACAAGACGGCAGCGACAGATACATTTGAAAGCGAAATTTGATGTAATTTGCCGTCATCGTCAGGATTTCGATCGCGTCCTAAAACGCGAAGTCGGTTTCGAAATATTGTTTTGGCAGCAAACGTAACTGAATTGATTAACGCTTGCACCCGTTGCCTGTCAAGGCACCTTCTGGAGCGCAGGCCCAAAATAATTGACCATTCGTCGATTGAAAGCAGTGAGAGTCTAATGGCAAGTCCAATGAGTTTTATTCGCCGCTACCAAAATGGTTTGATGGCGGTATTTGGCGTTTTGTTGATGGTCGTGTTCTTGATCACCATGATCCTGCCGCAAGGCGGTTCGATGATCCCGACTGGGCCTAGCGGAAAACAAAACCCGGTCGTGGTGCAATGGACCGAAGGGCAACTGACTCGCGCCGACCTTGATGCGTATCGCACCCGCTTTTTTATGACCACGGAATTCCTGAATCGGCTGTCGATGGCCGCGTCGCAGAAAAAAGGCGCAGGCTACGTACGTGCAGCGATGGACCTGATTCCCGTGCGAAACCCCAGCCAATACGAAGAATCGGCTGTTGACGAAAGCGTTCTCGTCAAACGATTGCTCGTTAGTGAAGCACAAAAAGAAGGTATTCTCGTCGGCGATACGACGATCGACGACTACTTGGGTCTGTGGATGGATGAGCAACCCTTCAACAAAAACGAGTTGGAACGAATCGCTCGAGAAGCAACGGATGGTCGCATGGACCTGCGCCAGGTCAGGGAGAGTTTGCGCGAGGAATTGGCAGCCCAACAAATGGTTATCCTTCGCGGATCTGGCATGCATTTTACAATGATGCCGGCTCAAAACGGCCCGAAATTTTTCCCAAATCCCACCGAAGCCTTCCAGTTTTTCAACCGCACCAATACGCTGATCGCTGCGGAAGTCGTCCCGTTCAAAGTCGACGACTATTTGCCAAAAGTCACGGGAACGCCATCCCAGGCGGAAATGAAAAAGTTGTATGAAGATGGCAAATACAATTTCATCGACGCGACCCACAAGACGCCGGGTTTCAAGAACTTTAGAAAGATGAATATTCAATACTTCGAGGCGGATTTCAACAAATTTCTCGAAATCGAAATGGCAAAAGTCACGGATAAGGAACTCCAAGAGGAATATGACAAACTGGTGAAGGAAGAAAGCCCGGTCGTCTACGAAGTAATTCCAGATACCGCAAACGACCCGGCGTTGGCACCGGGCAACGAAACCGCGCCAGAAAAACCGGGTGACGCGGCTCCCACTCCTGATCAAAAGGATGGTGAGAAAAAGGACGGTGAAAATAAAGTGGAGTCTTCGACGGAACCTCCAAAAGATTCCGCCGCAAAAACTCAAGGCGATAAACCTGCCGATAAGTCAGGCGAAGCCGACAAAAAAGAAGACGGCGACAAAAAAGAAGACGGCAAAAAAGACGGTGGCTTGACCTCTGCGATTGGAAATTCCAACGAATTCTTCGTTTCGATCGGCCATCAAGAACCCGAAAAACAGGACTCGGGAAAACAAGAACCGAATAAGGAAGCTGCCAAGGAAGAACCAAAGTCAGATGCACCTCCTGCAGATGTCAAGCCTCAAGAACCCGCGGCTCCAGCCGAAGCTGCTCCTTCGCCTCCCCCCCAAGACCCTGCAGTTCAAGACCCTGCGGCTCAACTTCCGGACGCTCCCCAAACCGATGCGGCCGGCCAAGAAAAGAAATCGGAAAAACGACTCCGTCCACTCAAAGATGTTGAGGAAAATCTGCGTCGCCGATTGCGGGGCAAAGCCGCAACGGACGCAATGCAAAACGCGCTCGACGCTGCCAGCAAGAGCGTTCGAGACCACCAAAACAAGATGCTCGACCAAAGTGATGCTGCATTTGCCGCCGGTAAAGAATTCGACCAAAATTCTTTTCCCAAGTACGACGGAAATGAAATCGCTAAGAAACTTGGGCTGACTTTCGTCGAAACAGGCTTGTTTGCGGAGAATGAATACACCAAAACCGCGTTGGGCAAGGAACCAATGCTGTTTTCGTCCCAATTTCAACAGGTTTTCCCAACGCAATTATTCTCCCAAGCAATCCTATACGATCCAACGGAACCGTTAATGGGCGGTATGGGTGCCAAACGAATCGTGTTGTGGTTTGCTGAAAAACGCGAGCAAGAGATTCCTTCGTTCGAGGACGCACGTGAGAACATCACCAGCTACTGGAAACATCAACTGGCATTCGACGCCGCGATCGCTGACGCGAAAAAGGCAGCTGACGAAGCCAACGCTTCCAAAAAGCCATTGTCAGAAAAATTTGGCGAAAAAGCCAAATTGACTGGACAGTTCAGTTGGTACACCACCGGAATGCGTTTTGGACTTGCTCAACCAGTGGGCGTCGAAGATCCCAGCGAGGATTTCATGGAAGCGGTGTTTAACTTGAAGGAAGGACAAACTGGAGTTGCATCAAATGCGACAAGGGAAATTGTCTACTTGGTAAAAAACATCGCCACTGAAAAACGTGATGGCGAAGACATGAATCGCGAGTTCATTACCCGAGTAGCGGAGGCTCAAAATTTGCCCATGGACGTCCAAGGGGTCACCCAAAACTATTTGGAGCAACTCAATGACGATTTCAACAACGAAATGGTCAAAGAATATAACATCCAGTGGATCAAGCATTAGACGGTGAAAACGCCGAACTTTGGATCCTTAACCGCGTCGAAAGGCGCGGTTTTTTTGTGCCCGCAACTCCCCGCGCTGGTTTTGATTTGCAGTTTATGATTAGCGCTGGGCAATCGCATGCTGTCAGCGGTTCAGATGACTGTTTATAATGCGATCCAAAACCGTCTCGACGGCATCCACTCGTTCAGGTCCAAAGTCGTTTCATGTCCATTCCCGACCGAACCATTACCAAAGTCTCCTGGAAAGATCTTTTTCCCTGGCTTTGTCTATTTCGCACTTTTGCAATCGCCGGCAGCGTCACAGTGGTAGCGTTCGCAGCTTTGGCTACCGTGCTATCGCCGGTAGGTTGGATCATTTCCGAAAAAGTGTTTCTCAATAAACAAACGATCCGGTCTGACCGGGATTTTCGAGAATTCGTTGAAATCAATCGTAGTCCTTACCGAGGGATTTTCGATGAAAGTTTGAAGCCAAAGAGCTACGTGGAGCTATTTGGAGCGCGCTTAAGCGGTGCTCGAGCCGTAGTCGAGCGAACGACGCTGCCCTATCGAATGCTGTTCCGAGGCGGATTGGGCGCTCGTAAGTTCTTTTATGTTTTGTTTGGCTGCGCTTGGATGTTGATCGCTTGGTCCTTTTCGGGGTGCTGTATCACACGATATGCGTTGCTGCGAATGACCCGCGAGGAGACTCTCCCGATTGACGACGTTTGGGAATTTGGCATCAAGCGATTTTCCAATTGTGTTTTGTCGGTATCGGCTTGTTTTGGCGTAGTTGTGCTTTTTTGCCTGCCGTGCTTCTTGATTGGCCTCTTGTTAACGACGAATTCCACTTCCATTCTCGGCGCTATTCTGTGGTTTATCGTTTCCATTTGCAGTGTCGGTATCGCCCTTTCGCAATTCGGATTGTTGTTTGGATGGCCGTTGATGATTGCGTCAGTCAGCGCCGAAAATCAAAATGCTTTGGACGCCGTAACACGATCCTTCGCCTACGTTTACCAAAAGCCATTGAATTATGCGTTTTATGCAATGTTGGCCCTCGTCTATGGCGGTTTTTGTTGGTTGATTATTTCTTACGTTGCGAGCACCGCAATCAACGCTTCTTTTTGGGCGACCTCGTGGGGAGCGAACCTCGGAAACGCCGGACGTATTTCAGAATTTGTGGTGATCCCTGAGGCGGGGTTGGTGCCGTCGTCCAATTCCGTTGGAGCGGATGCGGATTCACCGGATGTCGTGACTTCGTCGACTTTGATTCTTAGCGCGAAAGTCATACGGTTTTGGAACGGAATGATTTCGACGTTGGCTGTTTCGTTTCTTTATGGCTTGTTCTGGAGTTTGGCGGCGGGAGTTTATTTGTTGATGCGATTTGACGTTGATGAAACGGAAATGGACGAAGTGTTTTTGGATGAAGGCTTGCGGACCTTTGAGTTGCCTCCTCTGAAATCGGACGAAAGCGGAATTCCACAGATTCAAAAATTAGAGGATTACGAGGCGTCCAGGAAAAAAGGTGAATCGACCGGCGTTGATGCCCTTGGGGAATAGTCGCACCGAAATCGCTGGTCTGTAGTTAGGAACGGGCGGCTATCAGTAGTTGCGGATTTTCAAATAGGAGAATGATGTGACCCAGTGGCTATTGTTGGCTGAAGTTGAACAAGGGTTTTCGTCACTGAATCTTGTCAGCTTCTTGGGAATTTTCATCCTGATAGGGATTGCTTGGTCGATCAGTTCTCATCGTAGCCGAGTCAATTGGCGATTGGTTGTGACTGGTGTGGTCCTGCAATTTTTGATCGCGGCCGTCCTCTTCAATTCGCAAACATGGACTTTCCCCCGTAGCCATCCCGAAGTGATCGATCTCCCGTCGTTGAAGATCTTGGCACAAGAACGCGAGGATATGGCCAAACAAGTCGACGCGTATGTGGCCTCCGTTTTTTCCAGCCCCCCGACAAAACTTACTTCGCTAACCGACCTCGATGCTGCCGTGGTTGCCAAATCAATTAACGAGGCTGAAGTCGCCCGACGGATCAGTGCCAGTCCGTTGGTGTTGCCACGCTTTGCTAACGGCGTACTGTTTTATGGCGTCGAGAACTTTTTTGATGCCATTCGCAAGTATGTGGAGGCAGGCACAAGTTTCGTGTTTGGCCTGAACGGTTTGGGGCCTGATGATCCCAAGAATCCGCTTTTGCTTCTGAAAAATTTTGCCTTTGGAGTGATACCGACCGTAATTTTTTTTGGATCTTTAATGTCCGTGTTGTATTACGTCGGTGTGATGCGCTGGGTCGTTCAGGGAATGGCTTGGGTCATGCAACGATTAATGGGGACGTCTGGTGCGGAGAGCCTGGCCGCGGCTGCCAATGTAATCATTGGTCAAACTGAGGCACCGCTGGTCATTAAGCCCTTTGTGGGGAACATGACACGCAGCGAACTTAACTGCCTGATGGTTGGAGGTTTTGCCACAATCAGCGGTAGCCTCATGGCGATTTTTGCATCGTTAGGAATTAGCGCCGGCCACTTGTTGACCGCTTCGATTATTTCGGCACCGGCAGCACTCGTCGTGGCTAAATTGCTTCAACCGGAAACGGAGCAGCCATTGACCCTCGGCAATGTACAAATGCCGCGTGATACAGAGGCGGTGAATGTGATTGATGCTGCTGCCCAAGGTGCAAGTGATGGAATGAAATTGGCGATTAATGTAATTGCCATGCTCATCGCATTTTTGGCTTTGATCGCCTTGCTTGATTCGATTCTGTACGGACTCGGTGAATTGGTTGAGCGCGGGTATAACGTAGCCGTTTCTCCGGTAGATCCGGTGGATTTCAACTGGTCGATCAAGGGCATTTTCGCAGTGCTGTTTTATCCGCTGGCCTGGATCATGGGGATCGCACAAGAAGATTGCTATACATCGGGAGAAATTCTGGGAACCAAAATGGTTGTAAACGAATTTGTGGCTTACCTCGATTTGAGCGGAGTCATTTCGGCAATGAACACGCCAGGCAGCGGCACGGAAGTTACACTTTCACCCCGCACGCAAGTCATTCTGACTTACGCCCTTTGTGGCTTTTCGAACTTCGCGTCCATTGGAATTCAGATCGGCGGGATAGGTGCGTTAGCTCCAGAACGACGGAGCGACTTGGCTCAATTGGGGTTGAGAGCAATGGTTGGCGGAATGATCGCTTGTTGTCTCACTGCTTGTGTCGCTGGAGTCTTGTACGGAATCGACGTCACCGCGATTTTCAAGTAAACAATTCTTGAATCGGTTGGCCTTGGCTGATTTTCATTGGCCTCCCGATAGGTGTTTGCAGTTCTTTTTCGTAATTGATTCCTAACAAATTGAAAATGGTTGCGTGCAGGTCTTGAACGGCATGCGAATTCTTCAGCTCTGCCTTACGATCTTTCACATCCGGCTTGGGAGTTGGTGTGGTTTCGCCGATGACTCGACCACCTTGGATTCCACCACCAGCGATCGCTACGGCAAAACCCTGTGGCCAATGGTCACGGCCTCCCACAATGTTCAACCAAGGTGTTCTGCCAAACTCGCCACCGCACAGCACCAGAGTCGAATCCAAAAGATTTCGAGCGCGTAGATCCGCGATTAAGGAAGCGAAAGCCGGGTCGAGGATCTTAATCTGTCCGGCTTGCAATTTGTGGTTGTCGACGTGGGTGTCCCAACCGCTGAGAGTCACCTCGACACAACGCACTCCAGCTTGGATCAATCTCATCGCTGCCAGGCATCCGCGTCCAAAAGGTGTGTCGCCATATTTGAGTCGATCTGCACTGGGCACCTTCGACACATCAAACGCATCGAGTTGCTCGGAGGACATCATCCGCAAAGAAGCATCGAGATTCGCCACACCAAATGGGTTTTGCGAATTGGATGGGCGTTTTCGGCCGTTCAGAAATTGACTGTTGAGAGTCGCTAAATCGTTCAAGCGGTTCTTTTGACGTTGGGTGTCGACATTGGCTTTCAGGTCTGGCAACGATTGAACAGGGTCTCCGATCTTGTAGGCATCGTACTGGTCGCCAAGGTATCCGCCTCGCCCGGGTTGTCCACCAGCCAAAATGGAAACGTGCCTGGGAATATCGACGAGTTTTGAATCGACAGCTTCAAATTGGTGGCAAATCACACTGCCAATTGAGGGATGAACCAAAGTGGGATCTGGGCGGAAACCGCTTTTGATGTTGTAAATCGCGCGCTCGTGGTCGCCCTCGTCGCTGGTCAATGCGCGAACCAACGACACCGCGTCCATTTGTTCTGCAAGTTGCTCGAAACCATCACCCAACAAAATCTGTGGAGCCTTGGTTTTTCGCGCCAATGACCCGTAGGCAATTTCAGAACCAGGGTGAGGATCAAACGTCTCAAGTTGACTGGGAGCCCCCTCCAGCCACAGCAAAATAACCGACTTGGCAGGTGCTCTTTTCTTTTCGGACTCCCGAGCCAGGCACGTAGCCAACGGTGTAAGCCAACTGAGCCCGCTAAGTCCCGCCAAACGCAACATCGCTCGGCGGTTGAGATGGAATGGGCTGCCGCATCCGACACCTAGCTGGGAATTTTCTTGATTCATTTTAATGACTCCAACCAAACTCAGCACTGTTAAACATCGCCCAAAACAAATCCGATACGACTTCGTACTTAGTTGCACCCTTGGAATCGCTCACGCGATTCAAGAAATGATTCAACTCATCCTGCGTGGGGTAACGGGTAAAGCATGCCAAGTATGCGATCTCGGCCATCTTCCTTTCGTCAGGCGAAACCATCGAAATTTTGTTCGGCGCGAGCAAACCGCCGGCAATTCGTTCACGAATCAAATCGCCGTTGAGCAGCAATAAACGTTGAGTCACTGTTTCGCCTCGAGCCGTAAACTCGTCTTTGCCGAAGTCACCGAATCGCTGAATGAAGTCGTTTTGCCGTCCGAAACTTTCTAGACGATTCAAGATTCCCGCCTTGTAGTCAATTGTGATCAGTGAAGTCGCTTGTAGGAGAGCCTGCGCCATTTGCTCCGGTCGGAGACGGATGATAGGAAAAACAGCCAACAGTTTCTCATGCTCAGAGGTCACTTCGCCATCGTATTGACTCTCGAGTCGGAAAGCCCGTGTGGCTGCAATGATCCGCAAGGTGCGATGCACGTCAAAATTGTTTGCAATGAAGTCATCCGCCAATATTTCCAATTCGCGGGGTAATTCTTGGCCCCAAGGGATGTCGTCGATCGGCTCGACAATTGGTTTGCCGATCAAGACGGCCCATAATCGATTCACCGTTGCTCGAGCAAAAGGCTTGTTCTGCGGGTTTGTAATCCAACTTGCCAATCTCTCGCGTAGTGCACCGTCTTTGGGTAAAAGAGTTTCCAGATAAGGTACGGCCGGCGTGATTTCGCGAGGTTCGGAATCTTCGAGCAATCGGAATTTATAGGGCGTCGGCTGTTTCGTATCTTGAATTCCAGCCAAGGAGTTTGTGACTTGACCAAAGAAAGCTGCGAGATGGTGAAAGTCAATCTGCTCACCGCCACGCACATCATCGGGGTCGCCCAATTGAATCGTGCCGAGAAAATCGTCATGACATTCCAGACAATCGATTCGCATCGCAAGCAACGAGCGACTAGTCTTGGCTGCCAACTTGATTGGATCGAACGCATTGTCTTTGTTCGGGTCCGCCGTGGCCGAAACAAAATTGGTCTCCGGGGTGTCCGTCCACAATCCGGTTGAAGCGACGATTTCTTTCGCGATTTCGTCGTAAGGACGGTTCACGATAATTTGGTCGGATAGCCAATCCACGAATCGATGTCGACGAAAGATAATGAACGGACCATCTTCAACGCCGACGAACGCGCGTGCGAAACGCTCGGCCAAATGGTCACTCATCCGGCGATCCTCGAGCAAGCGAGCGATCCACCACTCGACTTGGTTCTCCGGCGAGACCTTTTCGAGCCGCCGAATTTCTTCGACGGACGGGATCGTGCCTGTGAGCCCTTGACTCAATCGCCGAATCAACGTCAGGTTTTGAGCAGGACGCGCCGGAGAGATTCCGGCAGCGGTCCAACGATTCAGGAAGAGTGCGTCAATCTCTTCGGCGACCTTGTTCACCGTAGACTGATCGGCCTTTAAGCTATCAAAGGATCGCGGTTTCGGTACTCGGTCTTTCGAAAGTAAGCCAGCCAAAACCATGGCCGACCCAACAATGATCGTTATGGACAGCAACCAGCTCTTTTTCTGACGGGAATTGCCTGGATTCATATTTCACCAATCGGCTGGATTTACGATCATGGGATCGGAGTGCGTTTCGGTTTTGAGAACCAGCCCCTGAAGGCAGTCCCAATCAAACGTACCAATACCCAATCTTGAAGTTTGTAAATTTTCATTTTTTTTTCCAGATTCAAAAAAAAATACTAGGGACAGAAATTTTTTGAAAACCTAGGCGAACAACACTAGGTCATTGATGACACACCTCGGCTGCTTGGTTACTCAGCAGCTTAGTCAGTCGGCAAATTAATTACTCGGCAGATTAGGCAGTTGAAAAAAGTGGACAAGCCCGAATGTTCCCGCGGCAGTACCGAATCTTAGAGGCCAAACGTGTCAGCCAGCAATCCTAAAATCGCAGTGATTGAAGGCCGTCCTTCGCCGGAAAATTGCAGCGACTTTCTCGGCTCTTCAGCGGAAGAATCGATTGCGTTGGCTGACGGCGAAGTGTTTCCGCATTGCGATGACGTCCCCTTCGCCGAAGTTATCCGCGCAAACGGTTCCTGTCGCAGTTGGCCGTTTCGAATGGTTCGATTCGTTGCTGCGGCTTTCGATCGGGTTTTGGGATTTGCAGCGCTCACAACGTTGCTCGCGATTGTCGCTAACATTCCAATTTTGCAAATTCTTAGCTTCGGCTATTTGCTCGAGGCTTCGGGGCGAGTGGCCCGCAGTGGAAAGATACGCCAGGGATTTCCTGGATTGTCCCAGGCATCGGTCATTGGGCGTGGGGCGCTCGGAACTGCATTGTGTTTGATTCCGTTGCAGTTGGCGGCCAACTACTGGTATTCCGCGTACTTGATTGATCCAACAAGTTCACAAACGATTGCCTTGAGAATTTTGCAGTTTACGTTGATCGCATTGACTTTGCCACACATCATGGCCGCTTGGTTTTGCGGCGGGCAGTTGAAACATTTTTTGTGGCCGCTGGTGGCGCCGTTTTCTTTGGCGATTTGGTTCGTTCGCAAGACGATTGGATCGCGCACGTTGCGGCCGCTTTTGCAATGGTTCACGCGACTGATTTCGCCCCATCTATTGGAGGATATTGGGCAAGTTCAACCTTTGAAGCGCTGGTTTTTACCCGCGGTAGTGGTGACGCATTTGGCACAGGGAGATTTATGGAATTCGGCGAGCGATCGACTGTGGAATTTCGTTGCGACGATTCCATTTCGGAAATTGTTATCGCTCGGCGCTGTGGGATTTGCCGGTTCGTTGCTTTGGCTATTCGTGCCGACTTGTCTTCTGTTGGTAACGACAGCAGGCGCGACAGGGGCGAATGTCATCGCCGGCGTTTTGGGTTCACTTCTGGCGACTATGGTTTTTGCCATGTTGTTGCCGTTGCAAACACAATTTTCAGCCTCGGGGCAGTTCACCAAGTTTTTTGATCTTCGCGGTGCCTGGGCCCGGGTCCGCCGCGCTCCGCTGTTGCATGTTTTGGCGGTGTTGATAACGCTGGTTTTAGCGTTGCCGCTGTTTCTAGCAAAAATCGAGGAGATTCCACGTGAACTGTGGTGGTTGTTGAGTCTGTTGTATGTTGTTTCTGGCTGGATGAGTCGGGTGGCACTGGGTTATGCGTTTGGGCGATCGATGAGACGCGAACAGCCACGGGCTTGGTGGTGGGCGCTGCCGGTGATGAGCTTGTTGCTACCGATATCGTTCTCGTTTGTGTTTATCATGTTCTTCACGCGATACCTGAGTTGGCATGGGGCGTGGAGTGTGATCGAGAATCCGGTGTTTCTAATTCCAGCCCCGTTCTGGTTATAGCAGCAATTCGCGGCGACCTACTCTTTGGTGTCGTCCTCGGATTTTGGTTTCGTGAAGAATTGTGCGAGGTCGGAGAAAGACCGCATTGGTTTTTTGCCTTCGATCATTTCCTTCGTAATCGGCACAACGGGTTTTGGTTTTGCAGGACGCTCGTAATGAGTTGGGCCTCCGGATTTCGAGCGATTGCCTTGATTCTGGTAATGAGGACGCTCGAAACGCCCCGGTTTTCGTTCACGTTGGCCAGCTTGACGTTTCCCGGATTGGCGTTGTCCGGATTGCTGTTGCCCAGATTGGCGTTGCCCGGATTGCTGTTGACCTTGTCGTTGTCCTGATTGATCTCCCTGTCTGTCTGGCGAACGTCGATTTTGATCGATTGAACGACCTGGCTCGGCTGCTGCCGTTTGGCCTGAAGTGTTTTGCGAGTTTCCTGCAGCAGTTTGGTTATCCCGGCGCGGACGACGATCATCGCGACGATGACGGGGTGGGCGTTCGACTTTTGGTGTACCAGGTCTGATTGCCGTGAGTTTTACCCGTCGGCGCGACGCGTCGATTTCTTTCACCCATGTTAACAGTGAGTCACCAACCGCAAATTGTTGGTGTAGATCGCGAATGTATCCTGGAGATAGTTCACTGACATGCACGAGGCAACTAAAGCCCAAACCGACATCGACGAAAACTCCGAAGTCGACGACGTTGACGACTTGTGATTGAAGTTCCATATCGGGCTTAAGGTCCTCGATCTTGATAATTCCGCTGCGGAAGACTGGTCCATTAAGGTCTTGGCGCGGGTCATGAGTCGGGCGTTCGAGAGTTTGAATGATATCTCGCATCATCAATTCGCCGACCCCGAATTCCTGTGCGAGGTCGCGCGGATTCAAGGCTTGTAACTTTTTCAATACGGCGTCGTTTTCGTCTGCCGTTTCCGTGGTCGTCGTGCCATTAGGCGTGTGTCTCGATTTCAACCATTCACCGGGAGAAACGCCGACTTTTTCCAAAACCTTTTCGGCGATGGAATAGCTTTCGGGGTGAATCGCTGTCTCGTCGAGTGGCGTGTCGCCGCCGTATACCCGCAGAAAACCAGCGGATTGAACAAAAGTCGCATCACCGATTCCGGGAACTTCGCGAAGCGATTGTCGACTTTTGATCGGGTGTGCGGTGCGGTATTCTACCAATCTCCGAGCCGTCAATTGATTCAATCCGGCAACATAGCCCAACAGCGCGGGACTTGCCGTATCCGTATTCACTCCTACAAAGTTCACGCAAGACTCGACGACTTCGTCCAATGACTCGGACAAATGTTTCGCCTTAATGTCGTGTTGGTAAAGTCCGACGCCGAGGTTGCCCGGGCTAATCTTTACGAGTTCAGAAAGTGGGTCAAGCAAACGTCGGCCGATGGAAACAGCACTCCGCGCATGCGGCAACAAACTCGGCAATTCTTCCTTGCCAATTTCACTCGTGGAATAGATGCTAGCGCCGGCTTCGTTGACGATCACGTACTTGATTGCAAGATCTACGAGTTCCATTGCAATCGCGTCGGACACCATGATTTCAGCTTCACGGCAAGCGGTTCCATTTCCAATGGTCACCAAGTCGACTTGGTGATTCCGTACGAGCTCGGCGAGTTTCTTGCGATTTTCCTCACGGCGTTGATCATTGCCGACAATGAAGAGTCGATCTGTATGAACCAAATTGCCTTGCGGATCGAGGATCGCAATTGAACAGCCGTTTTTGTAGCCAGGGTCGATTGCTAAAACTCGTTTAGCGCGAACCGGGGGGCGAAGCAACAAAGCCTTCAGGTTATGGGCGAAGACCTGCACCGCGTGCCGTTCAGCCGCATCCGTTAGCTCGCGCCGAACTTCACGTTCAAGGCTTGGTAACACCATACGATGCAAAGCGTCTCGAACACATTCATCCATAAAAGGTTTGAATGGATGCTCGGCTGTAACCAGTAGTTCGATGGCCCGTCGTTCCAGCGACTCGGAATCCGATTTGACCTTAACTTTAAGTTGTCCACTTCGTTCACCGCGATTGATCGCTAAAACGCGGTGGTTAGGAATGCGTTTGATTGATTCCGTAAAGTTTTCGTAGTCGGCAAAGGGATGCGTCGCAGGCTTCTTTTTCTTTGGTTTTCGCCGCTTATTCGCCTTGTTCACGTCCGGTTTGGCGTCGCTGGACGATACGATTGCTGGCGTTTCGGCTGACGCTTCCGTGATCGCTGCCGCTTCCATCATCGCTGTCGCTTCTGGAACGCCAGTGGCTGTGGAACTCTCACCGGGAGTTTCGGAATCCGTATCGGTGACGTCTCTGGTATCGGTGACGTCTGAAATAGCGGTAACGTCTGAGATAGCGGAGATCTGTTCGGCGCGAACAGGGGTATGGTCAGATTCTTCTACGGCGGCTGGTAGCTCTTGGCTAACGACAGCAGCTTCAACGGCAGATGGAGCGGGCGAGCTCTGATTGGCGGCCGCCGCCTCCTCTGCTTGAACGAGCTTGCAAGTAAGTTGGGCGGACTGCCACAGAATTTTGCGCAGCTCGCGGCGCAGTTCGCTGAATTCACTCAAGCGTTCAGCGACCAAGTATCGCACACCGGCGATTACTTCGTCGACTGAATTCAGTCCTCTATCGACGCGAACAAACTCGGTTGCACGTGATGGCAGGTCGATATCGGGTCTTTCGCCCGCGAAGATTTCGTTCGCCAGAGGCTCCAAGCCTTGTTGTCGCGCCGTCATCGCCAACGATTGTTTCTTTGGCTTAAACGGCAAGTATAAATCTTCTAGACGACGGCTGTTGGTCGCGCGATTAATCTCGTTCGACAGTTCTTCTGTCAACTTGCCTTGCGATTCGATTGATTTCAGAACGAAAGATTTCCGCTCGGCGAGTGCACGAAGTTCGCCCACCCGTTGCTTGACGGCCGACAACTGGTCGGCATCGAGTCCCCCGGTGAGGTCCTTGCGGAACCTGGCGACGAATGGAACCGCGTTCCCCTCGTCCAGCAATCGAACCGCTGTCTTGACCGATTCGAAGGGCAGTTTAAGGTCACGTGCAATGATCGCTAGATCGTCACTCATACAGTTTGAAGCTTGCGGACAAGTTGATCAGGAGGACGTTGATTGATTTGTACAAAAGCGAAAGAAGAACGTCCTGTCGGTTTTCCATGCTTTACGAGCGGCATGTCGAGAAAGCAATCTAGGCTATGGAATGTCCAATTGTCAAGGATTTACCGATCTTATCGTTCGCATTTGACAATTCGACGTTGACGTCTGCGATGGTTGGCCGCTGAGGGATGTTCAAGAAAATTGGCTTTACCCGAATTGATTGAAGCGTTTGGACAGGGCAACTGGCAACTAGATATTCCCGAAATATTCGAAATTCGGCCTTGTTGCGACCAATTGTGAATAAAGTTTTACTGTCGTTTTCCGTTTGTTTGTGGCTACCGATGTCCGTCGTTAAAAACTCAACGTTTCTCGAAGTCCGCCCAGCGAAATCGCTTTCGACCGATTCGCTCGCTTTGGGGATCGTATTTGCGCTCCTGCTGACCTTGGTGCAGCGGTTGCTGGGAGGGGTGCGCGGGGTCGTCTTCTGCCGATTAATGACCGACCAAGAGCTGGGTCAGTGGTCCATGCTGAACAGCTTTCTGTTGATCCTGGGTCCGTTTGCCGTACTGGGCCTGCCAGGCTCGTTTGGGAAGTTCGTCGAACACTACTTCCAGCTGGGGCAGTTAAGGTCGTTTTTGGCGCGTGTGGGCTGGCTTTGCACCGTGACGACGCTCTTGGTCGCCGGTACTCTTGGGCTAATGCCAGGTTTTTTTAGTCAACAGATACTGGGGGAGCCCGGTCAAGTCGGCTTGATTCGATTAATGTCGGCAACGTTGGTGGCGTTGACGTTGTTCAATTATTTGACTTCGTTGATTGAATCGATGCGTCAGATCCGCTTGGCGACCATCATGCGATTTGTGTCGGGCGTCAGCTTTACGCTATTGGGGATCGTCCTGTTGTTAGTGTGGCCGAGCGGAAGTTTCTCGGCGACTTGGGCGTTTCTGTTGAGCAGTGTGTTGGGCTCGGTGCCAGCTCTTTGGTTTCTGTGGAATCAGCGTCAAATTATTGTGGACGACGGTGCCTTCTTGGAAGCCCAAAAGATGTGGTTTCGCCTGGCACCGTATGCACTTTGGTGGTGGGCTTCGAACATGGTTTACAATCTGTTCGAACTCACGGATCGTTATATGCTGCTCCATTACTCCCCAGCCGAGTGGGACAAGGCCCAAGCATTGGTCGGCCAATATCACAGCGGCCGCATCATTCCACTGCTGATGGTTGGTGTGGCCTCGATGTTGAGCGGTTTGCTATTGCCCTACGTTGCCAAATCCTGGTCTGACGGAAACATAGCCAAGGCCTGCAGTCAACTGAATTGGACAATCAAGTTGTCAACGATCGGAATGATGGCGGCGAATGTGGCATTGCTGTATGGTGCCCCGCTAATTTTTGACACGGTTCTTGATGGACGCTACAACGAGGGACTTTCCGTTTTGCCGTTAACGATGGTCTACTGCACGTGGTTTAGCATTATCACTGTTTCGCAGGACTATCTGTGGGTGAGCGAAAACGGTAAGTACGCCGTGGCTACCTTGGCGATTGGATTGGTCGCCAACGTGTTGTTTAACATGCTGTTGATTCCCAGTTACGGACTATGGGGTGCCGTCGTCGCCACCTCAATTGGCAATTTGGTGGGATTGGTACTGTTGTTCTTGGCGAATCTTCGATTCGGATGTCGCCCGGATTTTGGCTGCTGGATGGCCGTATTGGTTCCGGGTCTATTGCTGCTTTCTGCGGAGTACGCAGCCATCGGTCTGGTATTGTTTGTTGTCTTTTCTGCGAAGGGAACGTGGGTATTTTCCATGGCGGAAAAACAGGAAATTTCCGAACTTCTTTACAGCCATCTGGTCGCAAAATTCCGGCGGTAAAACTGGGTCGTTTTCGTTCAACGGCCATTACCATTAGAGCCAGACCGCGTATAATGGCGGGCGTTGCCGCACGGCCGGCTTTTTTGCATCTGTGAATCCGGTTGACCGGTTCGGTTTGTCATCAGGGGAAAATTATGAAGAACATTGTTTTGGCACTTCTGGCCTTTGGATTGATTGTGGGTGTCGTCAGCTACACCGGTTGCGGCCCACGCGGGGCTGTGATGACAAAAAACGTCATGGACAGAATCGATAAGATGCTCGGAGAGCTGAATGTAAAACAGGCGCAAATCGAAGCCAAATACAACGAAGCCAAAAAGATTCAGGCTGAAGTCCGCGAAAAACGCATCTCTACCGAGGTTCGCCTGGGTCAGACCGAGAAGCGAAAGGTTGCTTTGGACGAAAAGGTGAAAGTCATCGAGGGACAACTCATAAAAGTCGCGGAATTGCTAAAGGAAGTTGAGACCTCCGGCGAAATTACTCGCAATGGAAAAACGTACACCAAGGACGAAATCAAACGTCGAGCCGACGACCTGATTAATGAACATAAATCCGCGAAAGGCGACATGTCGACGGCAATCAATTCGACAATCGAATCTTCCAAACGAATGTTGGAATTTCTCAAAAAACAGGAATCGACGGCCGGTGATGCCCTCGCCAAACTGGATCAGAAAATCAGCGAGCTCAAATCCAAACGAGAATCGATCGAATTCATGAAAACAAATTCTTCGATCATTTCCGATGACTCATCGTTCATGACGAAAATTGAGAGCCTGACCAAAGACGTCGATGATTTCGACGTGAATATTGAAACCATGATCCGCAGCGAAGAAGAAAAAATGAAGGACTTCGTGAAGAACAATTCGACCATCGACGAGCTGTTTGCTGAGCCAGCGGACCTGACCTCTACGATTAACGAAATTGATTCGATCCTCGGCAAGGGCAAAGACGAGCAGAAATAACTGGTCGGCATGCGAATCGACGAAGCGTGACGACTTGCCGAAGTGGTTCGGCAAGTCTTTTTTTTTGAGCACTTGGACAAAACTCCTTTTGATTTACCGGCGCAGCGAAATGGATCCAAAAAATTTCTACAATTGGTCGCTTCTTTCACTCAGTCTCGGGTTGGCGATTTCATCAGCTGGTTGCGACACATCCCTCAAGCCAGTGCAAACTGCAAAAGTCACTTCCCGTTCGACCGAAGCGCAGTTTCGAGAAAAGGTGGCTGAGTTGAGGATGGAAAAGAACCGCGTGGAACGGGCCATTGTGAAATTGGAACAAAGTCGCCAAGAGTCGCTGGAAATCTTGCGGAAGAAAGGTGTCAAGTCGATCGGGGACGTTGGCGGTGACGACGCTCTAAAATTCGTAGTGCGAAATTTCAAGGCTGATACCGATGAAATTGCGAAACTTAAGGAAAATCTGGGCTCCTACGACAAGGCCATCAATAGTATTTCCGCGATGCTCGATGAAATCGAACGAAAGCAAGTCGGTTCCGTGGCGTTGACCGATGACCAGTACCTCCATCTGCAAGAAATCGTGGTTGATCTGAACGAGACTCTCGGAGTCGATCAAAACGATATCTTCGCCGATGAGAAATTAAACGATCTTTTGACAAGCGAATTGGGCAAAACAGACAACGAGGCCAAGGCCGAGAAAACCCAGAATCCTCCGGGAAAACCTGCTGACCGAAACCTTTAGGGGGAAAAGCTGACGAGTTCGCAGCAGACTTGAACGGAAAACGAAAATCGACAAAGATTTTGGACTTTTTGGATTTGCGGACTTTTCTGATTAACTTTTATTGATCGCCCAATTTTGCAAGGTAGAATAGGGACAATTGGCAGTCCAATTCGAGATCGATGGGTGCCGCGAGAAATTCGCTTTCTTCAATGGAGCAGGGAGCTAGACGATGGAGGACAGGAACGACTGGAGCGTTGGGGTGGGGCGTTGGTTTGGCGTGCCCGTTCGAATGCATGCGTTTCTGTTTTTGTTTGTGCTTCTCATTGGTTCGTTGGAATGGAATCTGTATGAACGCAGTCCCAGCATTAGCGGCACCAGTTTTGTCTATGGGTTGACGCTCCTCGTTTGCGTGCTGGTACACGAATTGTCCCATGTGTTGGCGGCCTTCTGTTTAGGCGGATCAGCCAGTTCGATAATTCTAACGCCTTGGGGTGGCTTTTCGGAGCTCAATTATTCTGACCGCGTCCGCGATCGAATGGTTGTTCATTGGGCCGGTATCTTTGCGAATTCGATCCTGTTCTTGATCGGTAGTTTTTTGGTGCTCCAGGCGGGTCGCGCGACATTGGGAGACCTCGTCAATCCACTGCGTCCGCCAGTTTTCGAATCGCTCCAGGCAACATCTTCAATCGCTCAAATTTTTGTCTGGCTCAATTTTCAAATTGCCGTTGTCAATTTGACGCCGGCTTTTCCCTTCGATTTTGCCCAAATCATGCGAACGATGTTTGGTGCTGTAAACGAGGGCCTGAGCGATTTGAAGATTGAATCGACGATCAAGGCAATTGGCCAGTTAAGTGGTGCTGTCTTGATTGGAATAGGTGTTTTGCTGCGAGACCAAACGGGTGGCCCTATTGAACCCATGTGGGCGGTACTTGTTGGTGCCGGTATTGTCGTTTACTTTGCAGCGCGTTTTGATTTTCGAAAACGCTTGCGACAAATGTACGAACAATCCGCCAGTTGGGTTGATGATGATACACACCGCAACGTCGACTCCGATCTGGTCTACGACTCGGAAGAACGGCTGGAATTTCTTACGGACGAAAGTGGTTATTCGCAATGGTTGATTGAGAAACGACAGGAGCGGGAACGTGGCCGGTCGGAAATTGATATGGACGTTGAACGCGAGGAAGAACGGCGAGCCGACGAAGTTTTGTTAAAACTGCACGACGGCGGAATTGAATCACTCACGTTTGATGAACGCCGGTTGCTGGAACGAGTGAGTGCTCGGATTCGCCAACGCCGGCAACCCGGGTCCGTAGAGTAACTGCGTTGGGGCGTTGTACGTCTCGGCTAACTAGTGCCTTCTCAGCATCAAGAGTTGGGGATGGAAAAATCAGCCGTTCGGCGTTGGCCCCGGATTTTTTTTCCAACTCAACCGTGGCTAACGCCAAGCGGCTGAACCCAAGGTTTGGATTTGACAAAGCACTAGCCGCTTCTTTCGTTGTGAAGTCGAATCTGAAGAGCTTGAGTGGCTTTGTTTTTCGGCTTCTCTTGTTTTGTTAGAATCCTCCAAGGTTCCCGATGGCCCAACTGGGCGAATGCGGTCCAACTCGGATACTTGCTAAAGAACCAAGACGTTTCGATGCTCTTTGACCACACCTCAAGACCGCCTTCGGTAAGCGAATCCGCCTTCATTTGGATTTCGATTCTGCGACTTGGCGGGACTTTTGACCTGAAGGATCCGCCAGGGCGAGACAGAATCAAGTCGTCAGGAACCCTCGTTGCAATCGAAATCCTTTATGATATTCCTCGCCAATTCGCAGCGACCTGATAAATGCGGAATTATTCTCGGGAACCATGACATGAAATTGACAGTGATTTTTCCTATCAGCCTCGGACTCATCTGCATTTCCGCGGTGGGGCAAACGCAAGATGTCTCTACTTGGACCAAAAAAAATCTAACCTCACTTGTCGAGACGTACGTTCATCTCCACAAGAATCCCGAATTGTCGTTTGAGGAACAGGAAACAGCCGCGTATGTCGCCGCACAATTGAAATCCTTTGGCTATAAGGTAACGGAACGGGTAGGTGGGCACGGCGTTGTTGCGGTTTTGGAGAATGGTGAAGGGCCTTCGGTATTGGTCAGAGCCGATCTTGATGCGCTGCCGATCGTTGAGCAAACGGATTTGCCATACGCGTCCAAAAAGAAAGTCAAGGATGCCGAGGGCAACGAAGTCGGTACGATGCATGCTTGTGGGCACGATATTCACATGACTTGCTGGTTAGGTGCGGCCAAATATTTGGCTGAAAACAAAAACCTTTGGCAAGGCAAAGCGATTTTTTTAGGACAACCCGCGGAAGAACGGGGTTCAGGTGCCCGTGCTATGCTCGACGACAAATTATTCGAACGATTCGGAAAACCAGATTTCGCCGTTGCGCTTCATTGTTCGGCGACCATGCCGACGGGTGTCGTCTCCGTCCGCGGCGGATACGTTATGGCAAATGTTGATAGCGTTGACATCAAGATCAAAGGTCGTGGCGGTCATGGCGCGTACCCGCACACGACTATTGACCCCATCGTGATTGCCGCGAAACTGGTGATGGACTTGCAGACGATTGTTTCACGCGAGGTGAAGCCGATTGAGTCCGCAGTTGTCACCGTAGGATCGATCCATGCCGGAACCAAGCACAATATTGTGCCGGATGAATGTACTCTCCAGATAACGGTTCGCTGCTATTCGGACGAAGTGAGAAAGCAATTGCTGGCCGCGATCGAGAGGAAGGCGAAAGCAGCTGCGGACAGCGCTGGAGCGCCAGAGCCGGAGATCAAAATCTCTGAAGGAACTCCATCGCTGAAAAACGATGAGGGTTTGGCGACGCGTCTTCGCGGAGTATTTGAGTCCAAATTTGGCAAAGACAATGTAGAAACAACCGAAGCCGAAATGGGTGGCGAAGATTTCAGCCATTTTGGCCGCGAGGGTGTTCCCAGTGTCATGTTTCGCCTTGGAACGATCGAACCCAGACAATACCATTTCTGGACGGCACAGAAGGCCTCGCCCCCCTCTCTTCATTCCTCGAAATATGCACCCGAGCCACAAGGATCGATCCAAATGGGTGTTGACGCCATGAGTTGGGGACTATTGGATTTGTTATCCAACGATGGTAAGTAAGCACGTGAGCAGAACAAAACAGCACGCTGCATTGACCGCTGATTTCCCGCTGAGCGAATCTTGGTTCTCGGAATTTTCACCCCAAAAATTTCGCACACGCATTCTGAACTGGTTCGGGCGGCACAAACGCGATTTACCTTGGCGACGGAATCGCGATCCCTATGCGATTTGGGTCAGCGAAATCATGTTGCAGCAAACGCAAGTCGCTACGGTGATCGATTATTTTACTCGGTTTATGGTGCATTTCCCCACGCTTTCGACATTGGCAGCGGCCGACGAACAATCGGTTTTGAAGTTTTGGGAGGGACTCGGCTATTACCGTCGAGCGCGGCAAATGCACAAGGCGGCAAAAATGATTGTCGGCGACTTTGGTCAACAATTCCCAACCAACCTCGACGATGTCTTGCAATTGCCGGGCATCGGACGGTACACAGCGGGAGCCATTGCTTCCATCGCGTTCGATCAACCCACGCCCATACTCGAGGGTAACACAATCCGACTTTTTGCCCGTTTGCTGGGATTGGCTGAGGACATTCGGCTGCCTGCAACACAAAAGGTACTTTGGGGATTTTCCACGCGGATCGTTGCCGGGCGGCGTCCGGGCGACTTCAATCAGGCGTTGATGGATGTCGGAAGCCAAATTTGCCGAATCAAGCAACCGGATTGCCTTTCTTGCCCAGTCGCACACTTCTGTCGCGCATTCGCAACTGGCCGGCAAAATGAGTTGCCGAATTCAACGCCTAAACACGAATACGAATCGATTCGCGAGGCAGCGATCGTAGTGTTACGTCGGCAAACAGCCTTGTTAAGAATTTGCCAGAACGGAGAACGCTGGGCCGGACTTCGGGATTTTCCGCGGTATTCAATGCCGGCAAAGAATCCGTTCGCGGAACTAAGAAAAAAATTCGAGCGGGATTACGGTCTAGAGTTAGGATTGCAGGAAACAGGAATCTCTTTCCGGCACGCCGTGACAAAATACCGAATCGCACTCAGTTGCTTCGTCGGGCAAGTGCATGGCGGTAGATTGCGGCGATCCGAAAAATTTCGTTGGGTTCCAATTCAGGAACTAGACGACCTGCCGCTTAGCACCACAGGGCGGAAAATCGCCAATCGCATTCATGATTTTTCTTGAAGAATCGAAATGAAATTCATTTCGCGTTGATCCTAATTACTGCAATCGCGGCTCGGGCATGTTCTCGGACCAGAAAATCGCTGTCGTTTGCGGCGATTGTCTCAAGTTTAGCCAGTGCGTCGCGACTGCCGATGCCGATTTTCTTCAACGAGACAACCGCATATTCGCGCGAAATAGCTTCCTCTGAGTCAAGTTTTCGCTTCAAAACGGGCACCAGCGGCGCGGCCGCAGGACCAAGCCGGCCGGACATTTCGATGGCATCGTTTTCGAGGGATGGATTACCCATTGATTTTTCCAACACTTTGAGCGGCTCGGCGACTTCTTTGGTCACGAGGTAATAGGCAACTGCGGCCTGAGGGCTCACACCCTTGTTAGCGTCGAGCATCAGTTCAGAGATTTTTTCTTTCGCACCTTTGGCAATTGGGCCAAGGCGTCCGAGTGCATCCAATGAGGAAATTCGTTCCCTGTGCGTGCTCGAATCCAAATTTCGTATCAAGACGTCCAACACATCCAAACCTTCTCCAGGCCCAATCGATCCCAGCGTCTGCAGGAATTGTGCGCGTTCGGAGAGATTTGGATCGCCGTTGGCATAGAACTCGGCGAGTATTGGCAACGTTGATTTGGCGTCGGATCCAAAACTTCCCAGAACTCGCAAGGCAGCGACTCGTAAATTGAACTCCGGTCCAGGTTCGAATTTGGTTTTTATGACTTTGACTGCGTCATCCAAATAGGGTAATGCTGCCGTACGCATGGCCTCCAACGCCCACAACGAGGAAAGGCGAATATTGAATTCCTGGGAACTATTCCCAGTAGTCGTATTGTTCATCGAATCGCGCAGACGCTTTCCGACGACGTCAACGTAGATAGAGCTAGGTTCGCCAATGACTCGAATCGCCGCTGCACCACGAACAAATTTCTGGAATTCAAGAGATTCAATGAACGGTTTGAGTTTGGTGTTAAACGTGTCCCGATTTTCTTGAACGACGATTTCTGCGGCACCGCGTTCCGTTTCGTCGTTGAAGGTAAGACGACTCAGGATGAACGAAAAAACTTCTTCATTGTCGAGCAAACTGGGTGTGTCGTGCACAGCCAGAATTGCACTGAGTCGAGTTTCTTTTTCATCGGATTTGGATTTCTCCAAAACAGTCGCGGCATCAGTGGAGGCGCCGTCTTGTTGAGGGCCTCTTGGTAGGACGCCAAAAATCAGGAACCCGATGGCAGCCAGTGTGACCAATACAGCAATAATTTTCATTGTGATCTTTCGCATTGTTACCAATTTTTGCCGTCGGCGCGGGTACCGCAAAGCGACACCTTCATTCCAAGGGCATTCGCCATCGTAGCTTTCGCATAGAGGGCCTCGTCCGCCCCCTTATCATTCAACCCATAAGCGACCTGAATGTGGTTGCTCTTGTGGCGGGCCATCATTTGATCGCGAGAAACGCCATAAGTCACCGCATGCATGATTGGCCATTCAATAGTGGTTTCCTTCCAGCGCCGATTGGTTTCCGCTTCCGGCAGTTCCACGACTTGGCCCCGTCCAATGTCCATATGCAAAGCGTCTTTCGCGACGAAGATGCGGGACCAGACAATTTCCCCAGGCTTAGAAATGCCCCGGCAGGTACCACCGCCGGAGGGAAAATACATTGCCGGTTGCCGCATGCTGGAGGTGCCCTTGTAGCCCCCGATGAAATGCTCGGGGGGAGCCGCACCACTGATCAGGAAGACCCAAACATAGTCTTTGACTGTTTTGCTTTGGTCCCAATCGCCCCAGCGTAGATCGTGCAGCGTCGTTTCCACAGGTTGGCGAAGCGTCGAGTGTACGCGGTACGTCATTAACGCATCGAGTCCCGCACATTCATCGACTTCGTTGAAATGTGGTAAAGGCTCGCCGCGATAAAGCGTTTCTTCTCCGTCCCGAGATTTGACTGGCGGACGGTCGGCATTGTTAAGTATCCCCTCGACCAAATCGCTGGCCGGCATCAAGTCTTTGAGCCCCTGTTGGTACTGAATTCCGATTGTGTGGCATCCAAAGTCATCGGCGATCCGCAGGGCAGCGATGTACATTTTGCACTGCATCAGGACCTGATCGAGCGTCAACTCAGTCTCCGACTTTTTGCCCAAGTAAAACTTCATGCCCTTTCGCACGAGCCATTCGTACACTTGTTTGGCTTCGGAATCGGGCACTTGTGTGGCCTCGTAATACAAAGCCGATTGGCTGAGCCGTTCTTTGAAAACCCCAGTCGGATGCAGCAAATGGTCCGGGATGATGGCGTTGTACATGCCCATACAACCCTCGTCAAAGACCCCCATGATGGCCTTCTCACGTTGCAGATGAGCCGCGAGACCCTCGCCCAGTTTTTCCAGCGAGGCCGGAATGGAAACCTTCTCGATCGGTTGCACGTGCGATTGCGAATGAGTGAGTTTGCCCTTGGTCAGCCATTGCGCCAGCTTTTTGCGAAAGTTGGCATCGGAAAAATCTTCTGTCCACAGGGTGCTATAGTTCACGTCCGCTTTGGTCAATGAACCATTCAGGTTTAGCATTCCTACCAGGCCGGGCCATTGACCAGACCAATTGGCCATCGTCAGGATCGGACCCTTGTGATTGATGAGGCCGTGCAGCAGATGGTGGCTGTATTGCCAGACAGCTTCGGCCACAATCAATTTTGATTCGGGGTTGATTCCCGCGAAGACTTCCATGCCGAAGCGCTGCGAGTCGATGAAGCCGTGTTTCTTTTTCTTGTCGAATGGATGAGCCCGTTTAACTCGGAAGCCTTCGGCGACGATGGCAGCCTCCAACTCCTTTTCCATTTTTTCTTGAGCCGCCCAGCAGACTTGATTGGCAGAAAGTCGAAGATCACCGCTGGCAACCAGAACAACTTCCTTGTCATTCAGTTTGGGCACCGCTCGCGGTTTCGGGGGTTCGAATCGAGGCATAATTTTCCCATGTTCAGAACAAAAAAGACACAGGTCTCCATGCGGAAGGGCCATAACCGGGATTATGGCGGCAGGTTGCGATTGCACGGATGGCCTGCAAAACCGGACGCCCCTAGAATAACCGATTGACACCCAAGATCAATCAATCAGACTAAATCGTAGGTTTGATACGACTCGATCGGGTGGAGTGGCGGTCTGGGAAATTTTGCCGTCATTTCCGTCCCTTGACCCTATGTTTTCCAGTATTCACCGCCTATCGTTTCGCAGTGTTTTGCGGTCAAAACGATGCGGAAAATAGTAAGAAGACCTCCTCGAATGGAGCCGGCTGCGGCTTTTTCGCAAACCCGAACTTGATTCGGCGTTTACGTACTCCGAGTCGATTCAGTCAAGACATTCATCTTCACCCCCCAACCGATTTGCTCGGAGACGATTTCATGTGTGGTATTGTTGGTTACGTCGGTCCTAGAGTCGCACAAGATTTCCTGTTGGAGGGACTTCAGCGTTTGGAATACCGCGGCTACGACAGCGCTGGGATCGTAACCATCGATGGCGACCTGGAATTCGATATTCATCGCGAGGTCGGTCGTATTAAGAAACTCGCTCAATTGGTTAATGAGCGCCCGAGCAGTTCTGGGATTGGAATTGGTCACACGCGCTGGGCCACGCATGGCGCGCCCTCAATCCGCAATGCCCATCCACACATTGGCGGCGAAGGCGAGTTGGTGCTGGCTCACAACGGCGTCATCGAGAACTACGACGAATTGAAAAATCGCTTGCTCAAGCGCGGCTACACGTTTCATTCCGAAACCGACACTGAGGTCATTGCCAATCTAATTGCTGAGTGTCTAAAAAATCGCCGCAGCAAGGCGGCGGATGAGGACCGCGACGATCCACAGTTGGCACTTGATGCGCTCAAGGAAGCCCTCAGTCAACTCCGCGGCACCTACGGCTTGGTGGTCTTGTTCAAAGACTGGCCCGAGACAATTTTTGCCGCACGACTTGGCAGCCCGCTAGTGATCGGCATTGGAGACGGAGAAAACTTTGTGGCTTCTGATGCTTCACCACTCGTGGGCTACACCGACCGAATTGTTTACCTTTCCGATAACCAGGTCGCCGTTGTGAACGCAAATGGAATTGAAGTTTCGCATCGCGACCTCGGGTTGATTCAGCATGACGTGAAGGAACTCCAGATGGACCTCACCAGTGTCGATCTGGCAGGGTACGATCACTACATGCTCAAGGAAATATTTGAACAGCCGGCTGCGTTGCGGAATACGCTGCGGGGCCGTTTGAACGATGACGATGCGACTGCAGTTTTGGGCGGGCTGAATCTGACGCCGAACCAAATGCGGCGTATCAAACGGGTTATTTTCACGGCCTGCGGAACGAGTTGGCACTCGGCATTGGTCGGCGAATACATGATGGAGGAAATCGCCCAAATTCCGACGGAAGTCGAGTATGCCAGCGAGTTGCGCTACCGCAATCCACCGATGTGCGAAAATACCTTGGTTTTTGCGATCACGCAGAGTGGCGAAACGGCGGATACCCTTGCCGCGTTGCGTGAAATGAAACGCAAAGGTCACCGAACCTTGGCCATTTGCAATGTGGTCGGCAGTTCGATTGCTCAAGAAGCGGAAGGCGGAATCTACTTGCACGCGGGGCCTGAAATCGGAGTTGCATCGACGAAAGCCTACACATCTCAGTGCGTTGCTCTGGCAATGTTGGCTTTGCACTTCGGACGGCTGCGGCATCTGGGATATGCCGACGGTCGGGCGATCATTGAGCAGATTCGCGCCGTGCCGGATGCAGTTGAGCAAGCTCTAAAAACCAATGATCGAGTGGCAGAAATTGCCGCGAAGTATAAAGACTGTCAGAACTTCCTCTACCTCGGTCGCCATTTCAATTTCCCGACAGCTTTGGAAGGGGCGTTGAAGCTAAAAGAGATCAGCTACATTCACGCGGAAGGCTATCCCGCAGCAGAAATGAAACACGGACCGATTGCCTTGGTCGACAAGAAAACTCCCAGCGTGTTTGTTATGCCAAAGGGCTTTATCTACGACAAAGTGATGTCCAATCTGGAAGAAATCAAAGCGCGAGGAGGACCGGTAATTGCAGTTGCCGCTGAGGGGGATCGCCGGATCGAAAAGGTTGCGGATGATGTGATATTCATCCCGCCCGTTCAGGAATTCTTGCAACCAATTGTGTCGATAATTCCCTTGCAGCTTCTGGCGTACCACATTGCAGTACTGCGCGGCTGTGATGTGGATAAGCCTCGGAATTTGGCCAAAAGCGTAACGGTTGAATAACCAAGATTTGCGGCCTTTTAGCCGTTGACTAGGCCGCGAATCATGCCGACCAATCCGATGATAAACAGAACGGGCGGATAAAAGAAAATAACTCCGCCAGCCAGACCAACGAAGAACCAAACGACCGCGATTACCATCGCTACGACTCCCCCCATCACGCTGCCGTTGAAAATCTGGCCCTCCCAACTTTCCGTTTTTTGAGACTTCTGAGATTCGGATCTTTGTGGCAACTTCAAGGGTGCCGAAGATTGAGTTGGAGCGTTCGCAGTAAACTTATGTCCTTGGGCGTGATACGGATTTCCCACGACTGGGTGTTGCAATGGCGGACCCAAGTCGGACGCAGCCGACGATCCACCAAAATCAAAGTCAAATTCCTTGTTGTTTGCTGTTGGGAAAAGTGGTTCGAGAGCTACTGGAGGCAGAGCACCAGGGATCGTTGACATTGTTCCGCAACGGCAGCGACAAGACTTGCCAACGTCCGACTTTTTGACATTCAACGTTGAATTGCATCCCGAGCACACAAACGTCGTAATTTCGGCGGGGTTAACAGCAGGTGTCGCTATTGGTGATGATTGAGGTTTTTTCGGTTCACTAGCCCGTCCGCTGGTTGGTGCAGGATTGGAGACGTTCCTGCTGGTTGCCAGTTGCGCGACAAGTGGAACTTGGACCTGTTGTTGACAACGGCATTTAACTAGTTTTCCAGCATGGTGGCTCGCAACAGCCATCCTGGTTTTACAAGACGGACACGCAAACTCGATTTTTTCGGGATTGACTGAAGACATTTTGATCGCCATGGGTAAGAGTATTGGCAGTTATTGAAGACTTTCGTGTTCGATTCTTTGGCGAAAAGCAGCGTGATTTTAGTAGGTGGGGATCATTCGTTCTACCGCCGACTCAGGCAAAATTCAAATGTTAACCAAAAATGTTTCGATTTAATTTGATTGAATAGATAAGTTTGTTGCAAAATTGAAGAATTCAGCCTTTTTTTACACGTATCGAGGGTTACAATACAGTATTGGTGAAAGATGCGTCGGATGGAACTTAAGGACACTTGGTTATCCGTCGACGAGTGCTTTTGCAAAAAAAAGTTGGTGACCAACGTTTGATGCCGGTAATCACTCTACTTTGTCACGTCCGTCGATCTTGAAGGGTCGATCATGGCCAATGTTAGACAACTTACAGTTTGAGGAGTCCTCCAGTATGTCGAAGAATTACCGTCGCTCTGCGTTTACCCTGATCGAATTGCTCGTGGTCATCGCGATCATCGGCATTCTGGTCGGCATGCTGTTGCCTGCCGTTCAGCAGGTTCGCGAGGCCGCCCGCCGAACACAATGTTCAAATAATTTGCACAACATCGTAATTGCCATGCACAACTACGAAAGTGCTTTGCAAAAACTGCCGATCGGTATTTCTCCGGATTCGGTAACATCGGCAACCGATTACACAGGATTGTGGGCGTGGTCGTCCTACATCATGCCACAAATGGATCTGGCTGTCGTGTATGACCAACTTGCTCCGAGTCCCACGATTTCATTGGGTGAACGTTGGTCTGTCGTAGGTTTTGACCAAACGGTAATTACGAATCAATACCCCGCATTTGTCTGCCCTTCAGATTCTCAAGAACAGAGAAACGCATATCGTGGACCAACGAATATGACATCCCCACCGGCTGCAACGGCGATGGGATTTGTGACGACAACAAACTATGTCGCTGCTAACGGCAGTCGCGCATCGCTGGGAAACACAGAATCGGGCAATATCAATATTGTAGACGGAGCGTTCAACTCGGTAAGTCCGACTCGATTCCGAGATTTCTTGGACGGACAATCTAACACCATTTTCTTGGGAGAACGAACCTACGAGACTGTTCGGAAGACACAAGCGAACAATCAGACGCCGACGGGCGCTGCGATTTTGTTTGGTTCGCGCGGATTAGGTAGTCCATCGGCGGCGGCAGACACGACTGCCAATGGAACTTTTGGCCTGCGCGATGTCATGTTTACTGCTTTTGGTGGCATAAACTATAACACGCCTGATGCGGGCGATTTCCGTCGAAAATTCGAAGGCCTGTCTTCGCGGCATCCGGGCGGTTGCATGGTTGTTTTCGGTGACGGATCCGTCAGGTTCCTAGTCGACTCGATTGCAATTGACTTTGACGGAACTTTTGGCGAACCGGTCGAAACTGGAGACGTGTTTCGCCAGTTGATCAGCCGAAAAGATAGTTTGTCTCCACCAGTTTACGAATAGTCGAATTGAGTTCGAACAAATGAAACTTAGCCCGGCGAAAGCCGGGTTTTTTTTCGCCATGGGAGAACTTGGGATGCTACCGGCTTCGTTCCTCTCGGTCGCCCAATTAGAAAACCTTGAGTCGATGGCATTTCAATCGCTAGCATGAATTTTGCTGAAAGAACAGGTAAAACGCTACACCTTGCTTCCGACGGCCTCGCGTTTTTGAGGTCAATTTGACGTTGCGGCTTGGGTAAACTTTCCCTACGATACCGCGCGATTCCAGGTGGGCCGAAGATTTTTTCGGCAATGAATTTTTTTTCGAACCCATTTCGAGTCAGGCACGTATTTGGTGGGCCGTCAAGAATTCGGGCAGTTGAATTTCTAACTTTCTGAATTCGAATGGCTTGGTTTGTCGCCTTGCTAAGAATTACCGAGAGCGACGACAGGCGTCAAGTCGAGTCGCATGTCCTACATGCGATGCAGCTTGTACGCGAGACAAATCTGTCGTCCTGAGAGTACTCAACTGCAAAGTGCCTAAACCAAATTACAGAGGAATGAACGAGCATTTTTCGAAGTTCATCCGATACTTATGAGACTGGGTTTGGTAGCGCTGGAGCAGCGAACTCGGTCACGGATGAACGGCTGAAAAAACGGATTAACAATCGACTCAGCGCTGCAATTGGGCAACCTATTGCGGACGTCGCCAAACCAAAACAACAGGCTCAAATAGTTGGGCCATTACCGTGACGGAGTATTTATGTATATTCAACCAACCAACAATCTTTCCAACGTCAGCCAATCACAGGTCGGCGCGACTCAAGTTAAGTCCGAACGACATGAGGGAGTAAAGACTCCTGTTGATCAACTGGATTTGTCGTTCGAAGCACAAATGATGTTGAACCGAGTGGACAACGGTTTTCGGGCAGATCGGGTTGCCGATTTGCGCTCTCAAATAGCCAGCGGTCGGTACGAGACCCGAGAAAAGATTGAAATGGCGCTCGATCGAATGCTCGACGAAATCGCCTAGATTCGCAGAAACACCCGCCCTTCGCTGGAGGCAATCGTCGCCTGCTCGGGTTGTTCGTGTCGGTAGGCGCGACCTTTTCAAGTGCCGATTTGGACCTGGGTCGATCACTTTGGCTAAATAAAAAAAGGCCGCTTCAATTGGAAGCGGCCTTTCTCTTTGCTTCGAGAAAGAACTTGCCTAAGCCAGGAATCTTAGTTCTTCAATTCCACCTCAATGACCGTATCGGCACCCTTGCGATTGACCACGAACTTGACTTTCTTATTCGCGTTTGCGGCGACGATCTGATTCACTTCACGGCGTTTCTTGGTTTCTTTGTCGGCGACTTTTTTGATCACGTCACCGATTTCAAAGCCTGCCTTTGCAGCCAGCGAATCTTCGGTAATGGCCACGACCATTACCTCTCCTGCTTCCGTTTCTTCCAGAGTCATTCCGAGGCGCACTCGTTGGCCGCCACGTCCAACTCCTGAACCAGAAAAGGTCGGTCGGGTTTCTGTTGAGGCAATGACATCGATCAATTTCTCCGTGTAGTCAATGACCTTTACGGCACCTGCGCAATTGATCGATTCGAAATCGTCTTCAGGGGTGTGATAGGTACCGGTCAAGCCTGTATGCAGAAACATGACGGGGATGTTTTTAGCTTGGAACGGCAAGTGATCGCTTCCAGCAAAACCGCCAGCTGGCTTTTGCAGATCGAGTTTGAATTCCTCGTTGGCTTTGTCCACAAGCCCAGCAAACTCTGGCGATGAGTCCCAACTAAAGAGCGTGAGTTTGTCTTCGCGGAGCCAGCCGATCATGTCGTAGTTGAGCATGGCGACCGTTTTTTCGAGAGGGAACACTGGGTTATTAACGTAGTGTTGAGCTCCTAACAGTCCCATTTCTTCGGCGGTGAAACAAATGAACACGAGTCTTCGCGCGGGCTTTTTTGGCCGAGTTTGGAATCGTCGAACGAGTTCCATGATTCCAGCGGTTCCGGTAGCGTTATCGTCAGCACCGTTATGGATTTTCTTGCCCGCATCTGGCGAGCGAGATCCAAACGCACCGAGGCCAAGGTGATCATAGTGCCCGCCAATCACGACAGTTTCGTCCGCCAAAGGTCCTTCGCCCTCGATCACTCCGATTAGATTATGCGTCAGAATCTCCTTTTTGGCGTATTCTGCCGAGGCTTTTGCCCGCCATCCGGTCAGCACTTGAGAATAAGACTCCAGCGTGCTGTCGATGGCTTTTTCCGCATCAGCGAGGGACGCAATTTTCTTGCCGTCTGGACGTGTGAGCGGCGAGGCCGTCAAGATCTTGTCGACAGTGCTTCGTTTAACGTGCATGAAAGGAATGTTGAACGTCGACAGGCCAAACAGTTCTTCTGCAGCCAATTCATCTTTGGCTGCGTCTGGAGCGGTCACCACATCGTTAACGAAGATGATTCCCTTGACGCCTTTTTCGCGGGCAGTTGTACATTTGCTGCGAACCGAGGCGTAGGTGCTTTGCTGCTTGCCATCGAAAACGCTTTTTTCCTCATCTTGCTGTGGCTCCTTGCGGATCATGACCACGATTTTGTCCTTAACATCCAAATTGCGATACTCGTCGAAATTGTGGTCTTTCGCAGTGATTCCATAGCCAACGAAGACAAGATCGCCATCAATCGCAAAGTTGTTTTGGCTGATTTGGCTGGTAAAATCACTTCCATACTTCAATTCGATGGTCTGGTTATTTGGCCCAGTGAACGACAATTTACCTGACCCGGCGACCATCGCATTCGACCGACCGACATCGAAGGTTTGAAAGTAGGTGCCGTCTGGCATGGCCGGTTTCAGACCGACCGATTTATAGGCTTCGACGATGTAGCTCACCGCCTTTTCCATTTCGGGCGTTCCAGGTAGGCGGCCTTGGAGTTCGTCCGAAGCAAGGTATTTCAGGTCGGCGGTGAAACGTTCCAGCGCGCCTTCCCTCGTAATCGATTGCCCCGCGAGTGGCTGGACAAACAAGCCATGAAAAAATAAACCTAGGGCCAAAATGGCCAATGGTCGGTTCACAAAAAAGAAGACTCTCTCTGTTTTCATTATCAGTTAAAACTCCAAAGTAAACTTCCGGGAAAAATGAAGGCGAACACTTGCTGCGACAAACTGGCAACAAACGCTGTCGTTTCCCATTCGAGACCCCAAATCACCGACGATAGTTTACCTAATCCAACGTGAATAAACATAGGAAGACGTTTGATCCTTGAAAATTTGCAAGGCGTCATTTAAATTCTTGGGAGCCTTTGGGAGGTGAGATTCCGGCCGTGTCGCTGTCGGCTGAATTGTTGGTCCTTTGGTGCGCAAATCCAAATGGTTTGCAAACGGTGCACCCTTGGTTGATGAGATCGAGTTTTTCCCGGTTTCCAAATGTTTCCGAGAGTCGAATGAGCACAATGACTAAATCAAAAGCGACTTATAATCGCCTCGAATTGCTGAAATTGATGTATTTGAGCCGTGAGGGTGATCGCCGCGAGGGTGTGTTACACAGGCAGAGCAAGGGCTGGTTCCAAGTGGCTGGAATGGGACATGAAACTTTTGCCACGATTGGCTTGCTGCTCGAGCCAGACGATTATGTCTTTCCGTATTACAGAGACCGTGCCCTCGTTCTTTCTCGCGGGGTCAAAAACTCGGAACTCGCCAAGGCCTACTTCGCGAAACGCGACACTGGCAGTGGGGGTCGACAGATGCCGGGCCACTATTCAAGCCGCCAGCACAATATTTGGAGCGTTCCAACGCCGACTGGGGCCAATGCACTCCCGGGCTGCGGCGTCGCGTGGTCGATGCAATTACAAGGCAAAAAGAACGTTGTCGTGGCCACTGTTGGCGATGCAGCGTCTCGCCAAGGCGAATTCTATGAAGCCGTTTCGTTTGCCTACGAACGCAAGCTGCCGATTCTAATAATTGTTGAAGACAATCAATACGGAATCAGCACGAACACCGAGAAGTTCAATCCGTTTAAGCTTGAAATTTTCAACGAAGATCTTGTCGTTCGTGTGGATGCCCGGCATCCCGACCGAATTCATGAGGCAGCAGCCAAGGCCATTGCCCGGGCTCGCGCTGGCGAAGGCCCAACGTTGATGGTTTGCGAGGTCGACCGTCTTTGCAGTCACACGAGCAGCGATGACCATCGCGTCTATCGCCCGCAACATGAAATCGACGAAATGATGACGCGCGATCCAATCAATGTTCTTTCGGCTGAATTGATCGACGCTGGTGAATTGACCGCCACCGAATGGGAGGCGATCAAGGAAGCGATCAATAAACAAGTCGACCAAGAATACATTGCCGCAGAAAACGAGCCGGACCCTCGCGCTGAGGAATTGCTTGAACACATGTTTGGACCGATGCCAACACCAGAAGCGCCTCCGATCGAGGGTGGTCGCAAATGGCGAATGGTTGATGCGATCAATGCGGTTTTCAAGGCGGGTTTGAAGAAAGACGACCGCTACGTGTTTTTCGGGGAAGATATCGAGGATCCAAAGGGAGGCGTGTTTCGACTGACGGCGGATCTTTCCACCGAGCATCCCGATCGCGTGTTCAACAGCCCCCTTGCTGAGGCCACAATCTGTGGAGTTGCGACGGGGATGTCGTCAGTCGGCATGCGGCCCGTATTCGAACTGCAGTTTATTGACTTCATGGGTCCTGCCTGGAATCAACTCACTCAAAATCTGGCGACACTGCGTTGGCGGACGTTTGGCGAATGGAAATGCCCCGCAGTGATCTACTCACCATACGGTGCCTACCTGCCAGGTGGATCGTTGTGGCATAGCCAAGCCAATGAAGCGCTCTTTGCCCACACTCCGGGCTTTCGAGTTGTGGTGCCAAGCACGCCCGAAGATGCTGCGGCTCTCATGTGGACGTCCATGCATTCCGATGACCCCACGATCTTCTTGATTCCGAAACATCTCTTCCGCCAGCAAATGGATTGTCCGAAAGAAGTCCCGGCGGTGGGATTCGGCGAGGCCCGTATTCGTCTGGCCGGAGATGATGTTACTGTCGTCGCTTGGGGTAACTGTATGGAACAAGCCCTCGCCGCCGCGAAAGAATTGTCAGACGAATGCAGCGTCGAAGTTATTGACCTCCGCTCGATTGTGCCTTGGGATCGCGCCACGGTCGTTAAATCTCTTGAAAAGACGGGCCGTTTGGTCATCGTTCAAGAGGACGGCCGTACTTGCAGCGTGGGACAAATGTTGATCAGCGAATTGATGAGCGATGAAGAGAGTTTTTCTCACTTCGTAAGCGCCCCACAACTGGTGTCCAAACCCGACGTGCATATCGGCTACAACCCGATTTACGAATACGCGGCATTGCCCGACACGCGTGGCGTGGTTGCGGCGATCCGTAAGACCCTAGAGGACTAATTTTCCCATGCCGATTATTTCAATTCGTATTCCGCAACTCGGAGAAGGTCTTCAAGAAGCCCTCTTGGTGGACTTCATCAAGAAGCCCGGCGACACAATCAAACGCGATGAAGCGATCTATGTTATGGAAACGGATAAGGCGACAACCGATGTCGAGTCGCCATATGACGGGAAGCTGATCGAATGGACGGTGGCCACCGGAACGGTTTTGCAAATCGGTTCTGAAATCGGAAAAATAGAAGTGGCCGACGGCGTGAAGGAAATGCCGTCCGGTCATGGTCCAGCCGATTCGCACGTTGCGACGCCGGCAAACTCTGGCACCCACGGGGCAAAGACAATATCCCGGGACGGTGAAAACGAATCCGGTGCCATGATCCCGCCTAAAACCCGTAAATACCTGAAAGAAAAAGGACTGCTGGAGGTTGCACACAAGATTCCAAGCTCTGGCAAAAAATTGATGCCCGAAGATGTTGACGCCTACCTGAATTCAGGTGGCGATGCGGGGCAATTGGGTACCAGCAAGTCTGCTACGCCGGCCTCAACCGAGGAATACGACGTCGTCGAACTGCCGCAATCGCAAATCGTTTTGAATTATCGACTCGTTCGCGGAACACAAGTGTGCGTGCCTGTTACCGTCATGAACGAAATTAATTGGACGGCCGTAGAAGATGCCCGTAAAAAGAATAAAGACTCAGGCGGTCCAACGGCGTTCGCCATCGCTTGCTGGTGCGTTGTGCAGGCTCTGAAGAACCATAGCAAATTCCGCAGTGTGCTCAGCGGTGATGGCCGCTCGCTAAAGGTCTTCAAACGAGTCAACCTTGGCGTCGCCGTGGCGCTGCCCGGAGACGAAATGGCGACCGCAATGGTTCGCGACGCAGACCAATTGACTGCCAAGGAGTTCTATTCGGCTCTTGCGAAACAGATCGACGTTGCCCGAAACGGCAAAGACCAAGCCGATGAGTCGACGACGATTACCGTTTCCAACATCGGCAAGGCCGGTATGAAGATCGGGATCCCAGCCATTGTGGCCCCCGCAGTTGCAACTTTGGCGATCGGGCAAACTTATGCTCAGCCAATTCCAGACGGAGCCGGATTCAAGTTTCAACCGACCGTAATTGCAACGCTCAGTTTTGATCATCGCATTGCGAATGGAGTCGGCGCTGCCAATTTCCTAAACGACGTTCGCCTTGAAGTTGAAGGCTATGGCGGATAACTCTTCAGCACTCGTCGTTTTTACGTTTTCGCGGGATCGATTTCCTTTTTCTGGCTTGCTTGCATTCAAAACTGGAAAAACAGCTAGCGGCACCATTTTGTCGTATCGATTTGCCCGATTTTGCCGGAGTTTTCAATGGATTTGGGGAGTTCTATTGACGCTTTTCGTTCCTGCGTCCTATACTCCCGCTCGTCCCAGTGAAATGGAATTGCACGTTAGCAAAGGTTTCGTCGATTGGCTGGCCTTTGATTCGTTGCCGCTGGGATCATAATTTTGCTGCGAAACAGGATGGGTTGCAGCGACGGTGTCCCGACAACTTTGCCGTTGTTCTGTCGCCCTCGACCCAGGTTTAAGGAGAAACCGTAATGATCATTTCTGCGCGTCGAATTGCTGGAAATCCAACGACGTTCGACATTTCGAAGTTCTTGATTGGACTATTCACTTTCTTGATCGTTCTGCCGCTTCAGGGCCAACAAGCCGACCCGGCACAAAATCCAGTCAATGTCGATACCAATCAACAGATGCCTGTATTGGCAGTCGTTAACGGAGAAGAAATTTCCCGTCAACAATTGGCTGACGAATGCTTGCGCCGTTACGGAAAAACCGTATTGGAAAGTATCGTCAACAAAATCCTTGTCCTCAACGAATGTCAACGTCGTGGAGTGAGTATCACCGAGAAGGATATCAACGATGAAATCGTAAACAAAGCCAAGGCCGTCGGCATGTCCGGCGAAAGATTTGCTGAATTAATTTGCTCTCGCCGCAACATTTCACTGGACCAATACAAGAACGATATCGTTTGGCTGCAACTCGCTCTGCAACGTCTCGCTACCAACGAAATCGCCGTTACACCCGAAGAAATCCAAAAGCAGATCGAATTTGAATACGGGATGAAAGTACAAGTCCGCGAAATTGTCTGCGAAACAAAAGACGAAGCGGCGCAAATCCTCGAGATGGCTCGAGCGAATCCAGAGCAATTTGGCGACTTGGCCAAGAAGTATTCGAAAAACCCTGCCAGCCAGGCCATGAAGGGCCTTTTGCCGCCTGTTGCCATGCATTCGGGTGCGCCTGCGAACATCGAGCGCCTGATTTTCTCGCTGACACCCGGTCAAATCTCCGATGTTACAGAGATCGCTCCCAATCAATTTGTGATTCTACAATGCGAACGAATCTTTCCGGGCATGCAGTTGAACGAACAGCAACTTGCCACCGAAAAGGAAAAACTGATTGGTAAGATTTCGGAAATGAAGCTGGCTGACGCTGCAACTTCGATCTTCAAACAACTGCAAGACACCGTGACGATCGTCAATGTTATGAACGATCCGGAGCTCAGTAAGAAGTTTCCTGGAATTGCCGCCCGGGTCGACACTTACGATATTTCGATGCGGATGCTGGCCGAGGAGTGTATTGCCCGCTTTGCCAATGAGATGGTCGAAGTTGAGGTTAACCGCTCACTGTTGTTACAGGCCTTAAAACAAACCGGCCAACAGGTAACCCGAGAGGACATCGATCAGGAAATTCATCGAGCCGCAGAGTCATTTGGTTACCTTACTGCTGATGGAAAGGTCGACGTCAACGCCTGGATCAAGTACACGACAAATGACGACGCTTCAAAAGTCGACTTCTATGTTGAAGACGAAGTGTGGCCGACCTGTGCTCTTAAAAAGCTTGTTGCCGGCACCGTCGTGGTATCCGATGAGGACATGCAAAAGGGCTTCGAAGCAAACTTTGGCCCACGGGTGGAAGTTCTCGCCATCGTCCTAAGTGACCATCGCAAGGCTTTGCAAGTCTGGCAGCTCGCAAACGGAAATCCAACTGAAGATTTCTTTGGCAAACTGGCCCAGCAATATTCCGTGGAAGATGCTTCGCGTGCCAACAATGGATTGGTTCCACCAATTCAAAAGCATGGCGGACGCCCAGAGTTGGAAAAGGAAGCGTTTGGATTGAAAGTTGGTGAAATCTCCAAAGTCGTTCAAGTCGGCGAGCATTTTATCATCATGATGTGCCAAGGCCATACGCAGCCGATGGTTCAGGATTTCGATACGGTGAAAGACACGCTTCGGGCGGACATTCAGGAAAAGAAGTTGCGGATCGCGATGAACGAAACCTTCTTGCGACTGCGGGATGACGCTCAAATCGACAACTATTTGACCGGCACCTCACAGACCAGCCGTGCACAACGGATGGCATCCCAAAACGCGGAAAAGAATAGCAAGTAGCGACTCCTGCTCTCGCGGGAAATTCAGAACAAATTCTCAAAAAACGTCGCCCATCGAGGCAACGTTTTTTTTCGCGCGCGAGCCGGGGATACCTGAGTGGACACTCAATGAATCGCAAGTCAGAATAGGCGCACGAAATCGTGGAGGAAGGCAACAACTTTAGGGGCGTAAAGGCGAACTCCGCAGCTTTCGGCACAGCCATTGCTTTTGTTTCACGCCACGCATCATCAGGTCATCGCAAAGGTAAAGAAATGTTCTACGAGAAATTCTTCAAGACCGTTGTCGGCAAGTGGAGTGGCAATTGTCGGACTTGGTTTGAGCCCGGTCAACTTGCGGACGAGTCAAAAATCTCCGGCGAAATTTTGAACGTATTCGGCGGTCGTTTCGTTCGCCATGTCTATGTCGGTTCGATGCAGGGTAAGCCTCGCCATGGGGAAGATCTGTTGGCCTACAACAAAACGACGAATTTGTTTCAATCGTGTTGGATCGATGATTTCCACATGAGTACCGCCCTCTTGATTTCGGAAGGGAAAGCGACGGAGCGGGGCTTCTCGGTGCTCGGTGCTTACGACGTCGGTGAAAATATTCCCCGTTGGGGGTGGCGCACCGAGTTCGAACTAATCGATGACAATCATTTGAAGATCACGGCCTACAACATTGAACCCGCTGCCGAAGAAACCAAAGCCGTCGAAGTCACCTACGAACGGGTCACGTAACAACAAATCCAAGACGGTGGATACCACGATTGTCGCACGTCAGGCGAGTCGATTAAATGAATTTCGAGCTTTGTCGTTGAGACGCGGATTTGTTCCAGCCGAAACACTGAGATGGGCGCACCGCGATTCCAAAGTTGGGTGTCCAATTCAGACCTGACAGGAAAAATGCAGCAAAATTGCGTCCCAAGTCAAGGTTGGATCGGACCTGTCTTGGTCACGGAAACGCTTTTGCGTTTCATGGTTTCTTTTGTTTCACGGTCAAAACGATGGGCGATGGCCAAGCATTTTGGCGGAAAAATCTGTACTTTAGCGACCTGTCAAAACTCGGTTTTGCGATGACCGTTGCGCGGCCTGGCGGAGTTTCGTCTAGAGAATGTCAACAAAAAAACCCTGGCGCGGCTGGCGACAGGGTTTTCGTGATCGATCGAGGCTTTGAATTTACTTCTTTTCTTCCTTGCGTTCGGCAATGACCTTTTCTTGGACATTACCAGGCGTGCGGCGATAGCCCTTGAGTTCCATCGTAAACGTTCCCTGGCCTTGGGTCATGCTGCGCAAATCCGTGGCATAACCGAAGGTTTCACTCAAAGGAACTTCGCAAACAATCAGGGCCGAGCCGTCTGCCTGCGAATCGGTGGATTCGATGATCCCGCGACGAGAAGTGATATCACCAACGATACCCCCTTGGAATTGCTCGGGAGCCTCGATTTCGACGCGCATCACTGGCTCGAGAATCACCGGTTTGGTTTTCGGGAAGAATTCGCGGAAGGTATCCTTCGCGCAAATCTGGAAGGCCATTTCGGAGCTGTCGACATCGTGATAGGAACCGTCTTTCAAATGGCACTTGAAATGAACCACTGGATACTTGGCCAATGTTCCCTGGCCGATCATGCTGCGCATGCCTTTTTCAACAGCCGGAACAAATTGTTTGGGAATGCGACCGCTGACGATTGACTCTTCAAATTCAAACGCTTCCGGGTGATCTTCTGGGAGCGGTTCAAAGGTGCCAACGATGTGAGCGTACTGACCCGAACCACCGGATTGTTTTTTGTGCTTGTAATTGAACTCAACCGCTTGAGTTGGCATTTCGCGATAACTCACCTTCGGCGCACCGACTTCCACCTCGATGTTGTACTCGCGGCGGATTCGTTCGACGTAAATCTCCAGGTGCAATTCGCCCATTCCCGCCATAATCGTTTCGCCGGTTTCTTCGTCGGTCGCGACTTGGAAAGTCGGGTCTTCTTTGCGGAATCGTTGCAACGCCTTGCCGAGTTTGTCGCCACCGGATCGGTCCTTGGGCATGATCGCCATTTTGATCACGGCGTCTGGAATAAACATGTTTTCGAGCGAGCACATCTTGTTTTCGGCGGCGTAGGTGTCACCGGAAGCGCAGTCGACTCCCATGATGGCAACGATGTCACCCGCAGTGGCGCTGTCGATTTCCTCGCGTTTATCGGCATGCATTCGCACGATACGGCTAAAGCGTTCTTTGCGTTGCGTACGCTGATTGAAATACGTTTCGCCCTTTTTGATCGTGCCCTGGTAAATTCGCGTGTAAGTGAGCTGACCGTAGGGATCTTCCACGATCTTGAAGGTCATGCCAACAAATGGCGCACCAGGGTCGGCCTTGAGTGGATATTCTTTCGTTTGATCCAGGTAATCTTTGGCCTTGATTTGCCGATCGAGAGGTGAGGGCAAATAGCGGACGACGGCGTCCAGCAACAACTGCACTCCCTTGTTCTTGAAGGCACTACCGACGAAAACTGGGGTAAATCCTTGGTTTTGGCAAGCATTGCGAATCACTTCGTGAATCAGATTCTCGGGAACTTGCTCTTCGCTGAGTAACAGCTCCATCATCTGGTCGTTGTACATCGAAAGGGCTTCGAGCATTTCCTGGCGAGCTTCCTTGGCTTCGTCCAGCATGTCGGCTGGGATTTCTTCTATGCGGACGGATTCGCCCTTAAGGCCATCGAAGTACGCGGTCTTCATCGTAATCAGGTCGATGACCGCTTCAAACGTTTCGCCAGCACCGATCGGCAATTGAATCAGAACCGCATCAGCCCCCAATTTTGTCCGCATTTGTTTGACAACGCGGTGCGCATCGGCACCGGTTCGGTCCATTTTGTTGATGAACGCCAGGCGAGGTACGTTGTACCGTTTCATTTGGCGGTCAACCGTCAACGATTGTGCCTGTACGCCACCCACCGCACAGAGGACGAGGACCGCCCCGTCGAGCACTCGCAAACTGCGTTCGACTTCGACGGTAAAGTCAACGTGGCCCGGCGTGTCGATGAGATTGATCTTGTGGTCCGACCATTCCACGCTGGTCGCAGCGCTGGTGATCGTGATCCCGCGTTCCTTCTCGAGTTCCATGTGGTCCATGGTCGCGCCGTCACCACCGCCCTTGACCTCTTCGATCTTATGAATTCGGCCGGTGTAATACAAAATACGTTCGCTCAACGTGGTTTTACCAGAGTCGATGTGAGCAGAGATACCAATGTTTCTAATTTTTTCCAGCGTCATTCATGCACCGTAAAACAATAATCCTTAACAAATCAATACTTACAAAAAACAAGACTACCGCATCCAAGTGAATCGAAACGATTCACCGCAAAGATGGCCAGTAATTCTTCTAGAGGGAAGATGCACCGCGTCGGTTCAGTCAAGCGCGAGGGCGCCGTTTCTGAAACCATTCAGGCTCACTTCGCATTCGGGTGTTAGCCGCCGTCGAGATAGCCGCCGTCGAGTCGGCTCAACTCCACAGTTCCAAGCCGTGTCTTGAATTTCGTTCAAGTCATTTTAAACAATCCTGTCTCTTGCGGAAGGGCAAACCACACGCGAAACTGGTGCATTGCGTCAAGGTTTTTCACGTTCTGGCAAGTCCTAACGGGGGAAAACACGCCAATCATGGAATCCTCGTATAGAACGGGCCAATTTGACTCGGCTTTGATCTTCCGTCACTTGTGGCGTTTTCGATGTTGGCAAAAGGGTCGGATGCCCCAATGGACCTTGCTCGCCACCTCCGCGTAACATGATGATTGGTTTGACGGACGTGTTTCCAAAACCTCCTGGATTGTCATTATTTCTGTGAACCCTTTGCTCTACCGCCAATTGATTGGCCGAATGCTGACGCAAGCAATCGTCGCGTTGCTTTGTTCGACCTTTTTCATGCCGAGCGGGCTAGCCGATGAGTTGCCCGAAAGCTTCGCGGAGAAGTCTCTGGCGATTGAGATTCGTGAGAACGAAATCGTCTTGGAATACCGAGTTGGACTGGCTCGCAGTGAGCTAAAGAAATATTGCGAGAAGCACTCTTGTGAAATCGGTGCTGGGTCTGATTCAGAGTTGATGGAAGCGTTGGCAGGTGGATTGGCTGTGGAACTCCCGCAACAAATTTCCATCGAAGTTGGTGGTCAACCGGTTCAACCGCAGGTGACCCAGTCCCGACCGGGCGGCCAACATCATGTCTCGGCGCTGGTGGAACTTCGCGTTCCTTTCACGGGAATCGAACCCGGAACAACTCTAAAGGTCGTTGACCACAGTTTTCCAGAGTTGGATGGGGCAATACGTCTCGCGTGCAAAGGGCGTGGAGCCGTGATGTTAAGAAAATCAAATGTGGCGCTGCTGGTTGTGCGGGCGAACCGCGTAGAGTTCACGAAGATGTCTAAGAGCGATCGTGAAATCGCTTCGACGATTGAGGCTCTGATCTTGATTTCGAGTCCAAGCCGGTCAAAATAACGGTCATCCCTCGCCGTGAACGAAAATCAGCCGGGAGAGAGATTTTTTTTGAATGCAGCAAAGTATGGCATACCTAATAACGTTTGATTCCTCAGTGATCAAGAAACGATATCGTCTCGATGCCGACGTGGTGGTCATTGGACGACATCCCAGTTGCGACATTGTCATCGAGGACAATGCGGTGAGCCGTCGACATGCCCAGATTCGTCGTGCCGGAAATCAGTACTATGTTTCTGACCTGGACAGCCGCAATGGTACGATCGTCAACAAAGAATTGATTCAAAAAGAATCTTTGCTGTACGATAATTCAGAAATCGAAATTTGTGATGTCGTCTTTAATTTCTTGACGGACGAAGATTTCTCGCAAGTCAAACCGCGGCCAACGGTAACGGATAGGAGCAAGGGACCCAAGGCTTCCTTTGCCATCGACGACATTCCCAACCAACAAAGTTCCATCCTGCGCCAACTCGATTTGCCCTCGCGATCCGGAACTCGTTCAGTCAACCTTGAAGGCACCTTTGGACAGAGTGGCGTTCAAAAAATCTCGACTTTAGAGAAAAAACTCTCGGCGTTGATGACCGTAACCCAATCGTTGAATGACGCCCATGAACCAGATGCGATCATGGGAAAAGTCCTCGACAGCCTGTTTGACCTGTTTATCGACGCTGATCGTGGGTTTGTCGCGATGCGGGATGAGGACGGCAAGATCTTACCGTTTGCGATGAAAACCCGTCACACTCAGGATGCTGAAAAGGTCCGGATCAGCCGTACCGTAATCAACACGGTGCTCGATTCGCAACAAGCGATTCTCAGTAGCGACGCTGCTGCAGACCAGCGATTTGACCTCAGCCAAAGCATGACAGATTTCCGCATCCGCTCGTTAATGTGTGCCCCGCTGATTAATTCGCAAGGCATTGCGATTGGCGCGATTCAGCTTGACACGCTCCGGTCGGCAATTGCCTTTGATGATGGCGACTTGGAAATCCTGGTTACTGCCGCAATGCAGGCCAGCCTCGCCCTGCAAAACGTGGAACTTTACGACAAGGTGGCCGCAGCGAAGCGAATTGAAGAGGACCTGAAGCTTGCACATGAAGTTCAACAACGATTCTTACCCCAACGGCATCCCAAATTCCACGGATACGAATTCTTCACTTACTATAGTCCGATGGCTCAGGTCGGTGGTGACTACTATGACTTTGTCCAACTGGACGAGAATCGTCTAGCAATCATCGTTGCAGACGTCGTGGGGCATGGAATCGCCGCTGCGATGCTTATGGCGAAAATTTCTGCCGAGTCGCGATTTGCGATTGCATTGAATAACAATCCAGTGGCTGCTTTGGCGCATGTTAACCGCAGCTTGTCCAACATGAATTTGGACAAGTTCGTGACGTTGATCGCTGGCTTGATTGACTTCAAACAAAATACTGTCACGTTCGTCAACGCGGGTCATTTGCCGCCGTTACACATTCAATCATCCAGCGGTGAGACCTCTGAACTCGACTTCAAGGGCGCCGGACTTCCCTTGGGGATTTTAGATACGGCCGAATACGGTTCCTACGTGATGCAAATCGAGCCCGGTGACTCGATTGTGATGTACACCGACGGCGTCAGCGAATGCATGAACGTCGATAGTGAACAGTTGGGAACCCCGAACTTGATCGCGGAAATTAAACTATCTCAGGCCAAACAAGCGGATTCGATCGGCAAGATCATTTGCCAAACAGTAAAACGGCATCGGGGAATTGCCGAACAAATCGACGACATTTGTGTGGTCGTTGTCGGTCGCTCATGATGGTTGGCTCCGCAAAAACTGCTCCGCAAAAACTGCTCCGCAAAAACTGCTCCGCAAACAACCATCCGGTTATTTGAACCAACGGCCAACCGCATTCGCGATCGGTTTTCGTATGCCGTTCGCGTCGAACATCCCCGCGTAGGGGAATCGAGGATCAAGGTTGTCGATCAGTTGGTTCCAGACGATGCCGTGCACCATCGGACGAGCAAGAATTGTCGGGATCACCGTTTCCACCAACTGAAGGCATTGCGCGTCGGTCATCGATTCGCGTACGGCGTTGATGGTGCGGTTCGTCGTCGATGCTACAATTCCCTTCACCATCGTCGGAGCCGACAAGCGAATGACTAACGGGATTCCAAGCTGTGACCACATGTCGACCAGATCAATCCATTGGGTAGGATCTCTCGGCAAGCTGCCATTCGGCCAGTAATCAAGGTTGATATCCAATCCCAGGATCGACAGCGAGATCCCCCGACGCAACAGCGAGTCAGCAATTTGCAGGGGGTGGACGCCGCCGACGCTCCATGCCAAGCGTTCGGCCAAAGGCGTATCGAAGCTAACCATCGTAGGAATTTGAACGCCAGTGTTTTCAATCATCTGCAACATTTCCATCGTGATTTGCAACTGTTGTGGATAGCTCAAATGCCGGTGTCCCATGCCATTGATTCCCGAGACGACATGAATCAATTTGACGTTTTCAAGCGGTCCCCGTAGTTTCTCTCGACAGTCGCGCAAAATTGCCGATTGCTTCTCATCAAAGTTGTCTGTCTCAGTCCAACTGAGTTTCATCCCGCCGGCTGACGCGTCGAGCAATGGCCCGAGAATAATGTTGTTCAATGATTGATGTCGGTCGTCGACGCTCTCCAATTGAACCAAATCGACGAAGTCCAACGATGGCTGCACTTTCTCGAGAGCAGCGTCGTTCGCCTGGACGCCTAGCCAAAATCGCGGAGCCCTGAGTTGGTCAGACCTAAGCGGTAAAACGTCGTTAGCAAAACGTCCGCACAAAAGAAAAGTCGCCTTCATCCCCAGAACTAATGCTTGATGGGCCTCACGATCGGTGACTTCTTGGTCGCCGCTCATGATTGCGGCCGCAAGAGAAATTGTGGCCGTTTGCAAAAGTTCGTGAACTTCCTTGTTGGCCGCCAAACCACCTTCTTCCCAAATCGAGAGTTGATTGCGAAGGCGATTGAGCGTGCCTCGCGCCAATTCCATCGTCAAATGATAAGGAACGGCCGTTTCCACCAATGTTCCCGTCGACACCACGAGTTCGCCGAAATCTTCGAACGGATAAACAACAAACACATGACCCGATTCGTCTCGATTTCGCTCGATGCACAAAATTTCTTCAGCAATCGAAATCTTGCACGGCCACGGGATTCCGTCGAGCCCCACAACGTGCACTGTACTGGCAGTTCGTTTTTCGAACTTGAGGCGGGCTGGAATGCGAAAATTGATCTGCCCCATGGGCTCCCCATAATTTGATCCGGCCCGAAAGCTTCAACTAGCCTTGGGCAATTTGCCCGGGGCCCCACTCGACGGCATCCTCATCATGTGGTTGGTGATGGGTGGCAATGTTTAACCAGTTCATTAATGATCCGTATGTAGAGTACCATACCGGGACCAAGATCAAAATCAAAGCCGTCCCAGTGCCCAACCCAAAAATCAAACTGGCTGCCATCGGGATCAATACCTGAGCCTGACTCGAAGTCTCAAGCAAAATAGGTCCTAAGCCACCAATCGTTGTAATCGTCGTCAACATGATGGGCCGGAATCGCCGGATACCACCCTCCACAATCGCCTGTTGCAGCGGATAGCCTTGTTGCACATGCAAGTTGACAAAGTCGACGAGCACGATTGAATCGTTGACGATCACGCCGGTAAGCGCCACCAAGCCAAAGAAGCTAAACAAGGTTAACTCCAGACCCAGGATCGCGTGGCCCAAAACGGCACCGACAAGTCCGAAGGGGATGATGCACATGACGATAATCGGCTGGAAATAGGAACGGAATTCAAAGACCAAAAGGACGAAAATTCCCAACAGGGCGACGGCGTAGCCAATCCCCATGCTTTTGAAGGATTCAATCGTGTCGGCCTGTTCGCCCTCCCAGTTTACCGAAATGGAGGCTCCATAGCGGTCACGAAAATCGTCGATCAATCGCGGAATAAAAGTGGTTTGCATCTCCGACACGATCTCGGCGGCGTTGGCTTCCGTAGAGTCAACACTGGCGCTCACCGTAACCGATCGCTTTTGATTCAGTCGGTTGATGGCCGAGAAGGAACGGTCGTAGCTAATGGTTGCTACATCGAGCAATGGACGCTCCAAGTTGTCATTGCCGCGCACTCGAATCGACTCAAAGGCCTCTAGGTTTCGCCGGTCTTCATAGGGAAATCGCACCAGCAGTTTTACTTCATGACGTCCCCTTTGAAGGCGCATGACCTCCTCACCGAAGTAGCTCGCGCGAATGGTGCTGGCCAACACGTTTTCGTCCAGACCTAGCGACTTGCCAAGATCGTTAAGTTTCAGGATCATTTCGGCCTTGCCCAAACGAGCATCGTCTTCGATGTCCGAGACGCCAACCTTGCGCGACAAATATTCTTTGCATTGTCGCACCGCGTCCGGCAGATATTGAATGCTTTGATCGTTCGCCAGCAAGCGGAACTCTAGCCCTTTGCCTCCCGGCCCCATCGATTGCGAACCAAAACTGAGAATTTCCGTTCCAGCAATACGGGGAATCTCCTCACGCCACATCGAAATTAATTTCTGAGAGGTTACCGACCGTAGCTCAGGCTGCGTCAACTGAATTTCAACAGTGGCCACATGGCTGCCGTTTGTAACTCCAGTTGGACCCTGATTCGAATTACCGACCTCTCCGATCTTGCGATAAACGTTGACCACGACGTCTTGGCCATACTGTTCATTTACCTGTTTCGAAACGCGGCTAAACGCTTTTTCCAGTTGCACCGTAGCATCGCGAGCAAATTCTGCGGAGGTTCCATTGGGAAAAGCCACGGTCGCGGAGATTTCGCGGGAATCCATTTTCGGGAAAAACCCAAATGGGGCTATGCCGCCAATGATCAGGCCGACTGAAGCGAACAACATAGCGACCGAGACGCCGATTGTAATCCTTCGATTTGCCAATGCCCACAACAAAACCGGTCGATAGAGTTTTTCGATAAATCGATCCAGCCATAAACCTGCTTTTTGGTTGACATAGGTAACGACATTTACCAAAGGCCGAAAAACGTACAGACCAAGGCCGATAATTTTCAAGAACAAGTTGTCCTTGTGGGCGATGTGTCCAGGCAACACGAAAATCGCTTCCAAAAGCGAAATTGTCAACATTGCAATCACGGCCAGCGGCATCACCGCAATAAACTTGCCCATCACTCCACTGACAAACATCAACGGAACAAAGGCAATCACCGTCGTCGCAACCGATGCAAAAACACTCGGCACAACTTCATACGTTCCCTCAATCGCGGCTCGCGTCGCACTCATTCCCTCTTGCATCTTCGTAAAAATATTTTCACTGATCACAATGCCGTCATCGACGACAATTCCCAAAGCCATCAAGAAGGAAAACATTGACAACATATTCAACGATTGACCAAACATGATCAGGACCAGTCCTGAACCGAGAAGCGAAACAGGAATTCCAATCGCCACCCAAAAGGCAAGTCGAAGGTCGAGAAACAAGGCCAAACAAATGAAAACCACCGTCAGCCCCTGCAATCCATTTTCGGTGAGGAGGTTCACGCGATCCCGCACATCGAGCGACACGTCCCCCCAAATTTTGAGCTCATAGCCAGGTGGTAGCGATTTCTTTTGGACATAATCACGCACCGTCTCCACAACAGTAAACAGGTCTTCAGAAGACGTTTTGGAAATTCGAATCGCCAAGCCTGGACGTCCGTTGATCACATGTTCGGAAACAGACTCGGCGAAGCCATCCACGACGGTGCCCAAGTCTCCGACCGTAACAACATCCCCATTCGGACGGGAAATAACGGGGATTTCTGCAATGTCCTCGCCGAATTCGCGTTTG